>Ga0163151_10000622_pt1 | contig 62141 bp, 119 predicted proteins | sample OliLakLV19MP5IB2_FD_145596 | JGI IMG/M metagenome (GOLD analysis project Ga0163151, IMG submission 145596) | Freshwater microbial mat bacterial communities from Lake Vanda, McMurdo Dry Valleys, Antarctica - Oligotrophic Lake LV.19.MP5.IB-2 | ecosystem: Environmental > Aquatic > Freshwater >... | reverse complement strand
GGTCAGCATAGTCACCACCGAACACGACCCCGACCGACGAGTCACCCCCGTAAGCGTACCCGGTGTCAGGGTCAGCAGAGTCACCACCGAACACGACCCCGACCGACGAGTCACCCCCGTAAGCGTACCCGGTCTTGATGGTGTATCCGTTGGTGCCGTAGACGATCGACAGTCCTACAGTCGCGGATCCGTATGAGGTGGTTGTTGTTTTTTCGCCGTTCGTCGTGTAGTTGGTCGTGAGCGGGAAGGTGCTGCTCGACGTTTTGGTTGCGTGGCCTGCTGCCGTGTATGCGATCGTGAGCGGGAAGCTGACGGAGCCAAGCCGCTTCCTGATTCCGGCTGTGGTGTACGTGAAGTTGAGCGGTCGGGTGACGCTCCCCGTTTTGGTTGCGTATCCGGCGGTGCTGGTCGAGATTGTGAGTGGGAGCGTGGCGGACGAGGTCTTTGTGGCGAACCCGGCTGTCGTGTAGCTGATGGTGAGGTTGGATGTGGCTGACCCGTACTTTGTGGTTCCTGAGATCGCGCCGGCGGTTGTGTAGCCGATTGTGAGCGGGTAGGTGGTCACGCCGTATTTGAGGGCGTAGCCTGCTGCCGTGAAGGTGGCGGAGATCGGGAACGTCAGGGTCGACGTTTTCTTCGCGTATCCGGCTGTTGTGAACGCGACGGTGAGCGGCAGACTGAGTGCCCCGGTCTTGATCGCGTATCCGGCCGTGGTGTAGGTGATCGACAGCGGTAGCGTGGCGGCACCGAACTTCTTGGCTGCCCCCGCTGTCGTGTAGGCGATCGTTATCGGGAATGCCGTTGAGGTCTTCTTTGTTGCAAACCCTGCGCTTGTGTAGGCGATGGTGAGCGCGGTTGACGATGTTGCGAACGCTCCGACTCGTCCGACGGTGGTGGCGGCGAACAGGAGTGACATGGTTGTGCCGCCGAGTGCTTTGCGCGTCCCGACGGTTGTTTGTGAGAGCGCGAGTGGGAAACTGATCGAGCCGAGGAGTTTCGCTGCGGCGGTGGTGCTGTAGGCGAGCGTCAGTGGGAAGGTCGCGCTGCCCGTTTTCGTGGCGTAGCCTGCGGTGGTGAAGCCGACGGTCAGTGGTCGGGTGACGCTCCCCGTTTTAGTTGCGAATCCGGCAGTCGCGAACGCCATCGTGAGCGGCTGTGTGACCGAACCCGTCTTCTTCGCGAACCCCGCCGTCGTGAACCCGATAGTGAGGTCGGTTGCGGTCGCGCCCGTCTTCGTCGCGTACCCGGCTGTCGCGTATCCGACCGACAGATCCATCGACGACGACCCATATACGGTCGTAGCTTCGTAGCCGCTGAAAGCTGTAAGGAACCTCGGTACCACCGGGTATCGGCCATACGGGCCGGTGCGGAACGGCGGGAGCGCGGGAGGATAGTAGAACAAGTCGATGGCGGCCGCGTTGTAGTGCGCCAACACCCGCGCCGCCGAAAGAGCCTGATCGTAAAACGCCAGCATCGATAGATCAGCGTTGAGGTAATACCCTCCCTGCCCACCGATCTGGAAAGTGTTAGTCGTGGTCGTGAACGTCTGGCTGCCGGTGGTGTCGGTCACATCAACACCATCGAGGTAAAGTTTGAGAGTCGACCCGTCCTTCGTGGCGGCGATGTGATGCCAGAGTGTGTCGGTGATCGTCGCGGTCGACAGTGCAACCATCCCGACATTCGATTTCGACAGCTGGATCTTGTCGTTATTGATCGAGAAAAACCCGCCGTCGTTCGAGATCGTGCAAATGCACTCCTCGAAAGCACCTGAGCGCCGCCGCCTAAGCCACACCTCATACGACATCACGTCAGGAGTGGTGTTGAAAACCGCGTTGTTCGGGGCCGCGAACGTCGTCGGATCTTCGTCAATCCAAACACCGTAATTCGGTGAAACGGACGGTGTGGCGCCAGCCAACTGGTAACCAGCAACACCATCCTGGACGGCAGCATCGATGCCGTTACCGGAGGAATCGACAAGCGCCCCCGACGCATCAGCGCACTGATAAAACAGGATTGGCGTGTCCGCCAAAACCTCCGAAACGTACGTCACAAGACGACCGCCAAAGCCGCCGGGTCAATGCTTGCGCTCCAGTTGTTCGTGTCCCATCCAGTAATGTTGTTTGCGTTGCCTGCAACCCACACCGGGTTTTCGCTTCCGTTGATGGCAAACCATTTCGACTTGACACGCGCAACCTCCGTCAGCGATCCAGCGGTGATCGCCGGATCACCCAGATCAGCGCCCGTATCTCCTGCCGCCGCAAGCTTGTACGCCTGCGAATAAATCGTGCCGTCCATCACCCGAATGTTCGTTCCAGGGTGAACACCGAAACCAACTTGCCCCGGATTCAACATCGTGAAATTGCGGGCAATTACATGCTGAGCCGCCTCGAACATCAGACCCGAGCCGCTAATGCGACACTTGGCCGGATCACCCTCCAAAAAGAAGTCCTCGATGATCAGCGGGTCGGCTGCGCTGACTCCGCCGCTGCCACCGAACAGGTTGATGATGTCCTCGTTGCGTCCGCCTTTCACCTTAATGTTCTGGATCCGCCCGCCCGTGAATGTCGAATGGTTGATTTGGAGAGCGTTCCAACCAACGTTGAAGAAACGACAGTTCTGGATCAGCAGGGTTCCCGAACAGTCGTCCATGTAAATGCCGGTGCCGATGCTGCCGGGAACACCAACGAAATCGCAGTTCGAGATAACGGTGCGGCTGCTGCCGCTGATCTCCAGGCCACGGCCTGACTCGGCTCCGTTCCACTCGCTGTTGGAACCCACAATAGTTTTGTTGTCAATCGAGAAGTCTCCGGCGTAGTAGGAGCGGAACGCAGCCACCTGGGGACGCGACCCGAACGACGCCGTCGGGGAAGGCACGCTGCCGACCATGTCGAGCAGCTTCTTCCCTTTCCCCCAACGAGTCCTCGCTAGCCGAGCAGGCGGGTAGTTAGCGACCTGGCTCCAGGGCCTATCCGCCATTTGGAATTCACGCCACGCCTGCTGTGCGAGCTCCCGGTCTGTCATCCGGGTCAAACCTTCGACTCGAGGTACCAGTCGTGACATGTGATCGAGCCTGTAGCGACCGACGGCGTGATCGTCGGCGTAAGAGCTTTCGAGGTCGTCGTGTCGATCGTCACGGCCGCGGCTGCGTTCGGGAACACAGCCATCTGGTTGTTCAACGCTGCCGTGACGTTCGCGACTACGGCAGCGCCGTCGTCGATGTCGTTATGCCACAGTTGCCCCCACGTTATCGCGGTACCCGTCAAACCGATTGTGCGGATCACCATGTTGAACTCGACTCGCCACGCGACGTTCGTGGAAGCGGCCGTCGGGTCCGGAACGATCGCGCCCGAACTCGCCAAAGATGTGCCGCCCACACCGCCCCAACGAAGCTGCCACGTCCACGTCCCCGGCGTCGTGATGACCGTCGACATACGCCCAAACAACACGTACTTCAAACGGTCGCCGGGCCGCATGATTCCCGCCGGCAGCGTGTAGTCAGGAACGAGCGCCGTCTCAGCCGCCGCCGTCACAGCGGTACCGTCGGCAACCCCTCCCGCGTAAATCACCTGCATGAACGTGGGTTGGCCTGGCATGCCTTAGCCTTTCGGTATGAGGAGGACGGTGACGCAACCTTTGGCTGCGGTCGAAACGCCCGTGAGGTCGAAACCGATGCAGGTGCCGGACGGGATGTTCACGTCGGAATCGACCGTAGACAACGTCAGCGTCTGGTTCGTCGCGGCCGTCCCTTTCAGGTTCCCGGTGCCCGAATGCAACAACGTGCCTGACGCAATCGCGGTGCCCGACGGCGCCTTCCTGATTTGGCAGGTGACAGCACCGCCGGCACTGCCTGCCACCTCGAGGCGCAACTGGATCGACGCCACCACATACGTTCGGTCGGCTACGAAAAACGGAGTGTCGACCGCAAGCCCAACAGCATCGAAGAAATATTGGGCGACGCAGTAGCCGGAATTGTCTCCGCCGCCACCGTACGTGACTCTGCTCATGCCGCCAAAGTACCCAAAGTGATGTCAATGTCGCCGATCGCGATCTCGAACGTGTCACCCGCCGTCATCGCCCGCGCCACATTCAGATCATCCGAACCGAGGAACGTGCCGACAGTCACCGCATCCCAAAACGACAGATGAGAGAACGTCTCGGTTGTCGACACGGCCGTCCACGTGAGTGCCGCCGAATTAGTGATCGCACCCGACGCCGCAGCCGAAAACGTCACAGCCTTCCGAGTCGTCTCCAACGCAGCATTCGACGCACCAGCCGCACCCGGATCACCCAAATGCAACTTCACGAAAAACGCAACCGGATCGACGTACGCCACCGAACGGCAATACGCATCGAGGATCGCGTTCGCTGACGCTGCTGCAATTCCAGTTGTCATCGTGTCACTCCCTTGTCATTGGATTGGTAGGGAGGCTGGTGCTAACCGCACCAGCCCCATACACTAGATCCTTGTGGTTGGAGAACGCCGTCATCGGTTACGGGCCGTTCCTTACGAACTCGGTGCCACTGTGGAATAATCGCACGAGGCGGTCGGGGGATCGTCGGGGCTGTAGAACCAGCCTCCTGTCGAGATGTCGAACGACGACGCTCCGTAGATCGCCTCCGGTCCGTCACCATATGGCCCGTCGCCCCAACATGCATTGGTGCGCGAGAAGCCCGTGAAGTCAGGCTGCGAGAAGTCGTTGTTGACGGTCTGCTGACCCGGTGACCACAGAGACTGCGGGAACACCCAGTGAATCCACGGGAGCGCGGAATCCTGAGCGTCGTCCACCCAGTTCTTCGTCCAGAACTCGATCGCGACGGGCTGCTGCTCCTCATCGCAGCCGAGAGCAGTCGGGAACGAAAACCCGACAGGCACAGGGGAGGTCGAGTCGTCGTAAAGGATGTTCGCCGGGTTGTTGCCCGTCAACAGGATCGCTTCCAGGGCAGCCGACTTGATCGGCGTCGACAACGTCAGGTCGTACCTCTTGACGGTGTCAGGAGCCTTGTACGAAGCGATCTTGCAGCCGCAGCCACCGATCAGGGTGGTGTCGGTTCCGGTTTCGATGTTCGGTGTCACCTGGACGGAGACGAGGTCCGCGAGAACATACGAGTTGTCGGCTTCGGAAGCCACGCAACCCGTTGTGTCGAGCAGCGTCAGGCGAAGGCGACAAACCCCCAGGGAGATGCCGCACGGGACTGTTCGCTGTGCCATGTTTTCCTACCTCCCTCGGGAGTTGTGAGTGTTCATGTTCACGGCGACCAGTCCACCTTCACTGCGACTTGCAGTGGCCGGAGGTCCGTGTTCGACGCAGGAGCGTCAAAAGTGACGACGTAGCCGCGCTCGGCGCGGAACGTCACGATGTTGTTGGCACGATCCGTTGACTCCTTGATCGTGGGAGCGATGATCTGCACGTCCGATTGGCGGCGGATCTGCACCATGCTCGTCGCATACACCCACGCTTGTCCGGCAGCAACAGACGAACCATACCTCGGGGTTGCGCCCACATAGCCACCGGAGACAGCGACGGGAGTGCGGTTCGCCGTTGTGTAAAGCACACCGCCAACGTCCTCAACCCCGTAGCCTCCCGAGGAGCCGTTCCACGAGGAGGCAACGCCGTTGGTTGCGTGGATCAAACCCGCCTGTCCGGTAGCGCCGATCGCGTCCTCCAGATACGCCAAGCCAACATCGGGAGTAACGGCAGCACCGCCAGCCAAGATCCTCACGTTGCCATCGGCAAGGAACGGATTCAACGGCTGCGCAAGACCGTGGGAAAGCTCGTATGACACCGCGTACTGTTCCCTCGCTCTGAAGGCAAGCCGCGCTCTCTCTGCGAACCCGTCTTTGGCAGCCGAGATCGTGGAGCAGGTGATCGGCAGGTACGCGGTGAACGGGCCGAAGATCGGAAGGTTCCATCCTTCGCCTTCGCTTTTGGTGCGAAGCGTTCCCACCGCACACGGATCGAAGGTGTCGGAAAGGTCGGGCGGATACGGCCACACTTCCACACCGACAAGCCAATGCTCGTCATCGGTGGAAGGGAGAACCGCGCCGGGGATCGAGAGGAGGCTGTGAGGGGGTGCTTGCGGGATCGGGCCGTCTGCCGGGAAAGGTGGCCCCACGGAAACCTGTGGCATTAGATCACCCCCGCTGCGATATGATGAGGTCGAAGCGCCTGAACGCTTCGACCCCCAAGGGTCACCTCGCGCAAGGAGGCCGTCCCATGAATAACCCTACTGGAAAATGTCACTGCGGATGCGGCCAGCAGACGAGAATCGTTAGTCACACGCGAGCCGAACGAGGCCAACGCAAGGGTGACTTTGCGAACTACGCGAAAGGTCACAATGACCGCCCTTACCGAGATGGTTACGTCGTTATCGACGCGGGATACGCCACGACCTGTTGGTTGTGGACTGGAAAAATTGATCGCGGGTATGCCGTAGGTCTTGGTGCTAAGGAATTCAGTGGAAGGATCATGCGCCTCCGCTGGAAAAAGGCCCACGGCCCCCAACCTGAAGGAACCCATCTCCACCATCTTTGCAACAACAAGTCGTGTATCAGACTTGACCATTTGCAGTTGATCGCCTCCACAGAGCATCCGAAACTTCATCGGAAGATCCCCAATGACGTTCGCCTCGCGATCCAACTTGCGGAGGGAACTCATAGGGCAATTGCCAAGCGGTTCGGTGTGAGTAAGACGCATGTCACGAGGTTGAAGAGGGTTCCTCTCGGGGAGTGATGAAAGGAGGCTGTGAGCCAATTGGTTTGTCATCTCACAGCCTCCTTTCGGTTATTCGCCTAGCAGGAAAGCGCCGTCGTCAGGGACGGGAACTCGCCGCTCGGGCACACGGTGGAAGTGACCCAGAGTGCTGCCTGGGCGGGCGCAAGACGCGCCACGTTCTCAAAAGTTTCACCAAAGAACTGGAAGTCATTGGTACTATTGAGGGTACTATCACGAACAAGCCCAAGATCCAGACTACCGCCGTCGACGTGGATGAACGCGCCTTCGGGGAAGAGCGCCCACTGCACTTCGTCGGGGAAGTCATCGAGGGCACCGGCTGCTTCGTCGGCGAAGCCCTGCGTGGTTCCCGTGGACGGCGTGTCCAGGTAGAACGACGGCTCCACTCCTGCTTCACGCAGAATGCCTCTGACGCGCTCGCGTGAGACGAACCTGTCGAACTGGGTTGCCGAGATGTCACTGACCATCATGTCGGCGATCCAGACCGGCAGGAGCGCCCGGAAGCGGAAGTCCGGCGACGTGCGAAGCCGATACCTGATTCCCGAGACGGCCCGTGTGATCGCGTAGATCAGGTCGTTGGTCGTCGAGTAGGTGTTCGCAGTCGTGACGTTGATCGAGAGGGTCTTGATCCGGTCGAGCAGGAAGCCCTCTGCGACTCTGGCGTGCTCGGCCATCGTCAGTTCGTTCTCGAAGGCGATCGACTCCGGCCACGCCCTTGCGTTCAGGTTGCCGTACTCGCGGCAGTGGCTGATGATCGTCACTGCCGTCTCGACGAACGAGAGGCACGTCTGATCGAGACACGACTTGGTGGCGAACGTGCCACCGAGAGCGTCGTCGGCCTCGCTGATGACCGTGATCGCATCCGCTGCCGAAGCGAGGGTTGTGGGAACCGGGACGTTGACTCCGCCGCGATCCGCCTGGAAGCTGACGAGCGCATCCCTGACGGGGCGGGCGTTCGTTGCGAACTGCGGGATCGTGTAGAGCGGTGTCAGGGGAGCACACAGCCCACCGGAAGCGACGAGGGAGTTGCCTTCCGAGTTGCGGAGCGAACGGATCTTCTGGGCGTTCGACTCGATGTCGCCCGTCAGGATCCTCTCGGCGGGGAAACGGTACTGGGCTGATGCGAGGAGGTAGCGCTCCTCGCGTCCGCCGTCAGCGTGTGACGGCTTGCCGAGACGCTTCGATGTCTGAAGCAGGATCTTTGCGAGATGGGAGGGATCGAGCGGCTGTCCGGCCTGGACGCCTTCGAGGTTCGCGGCTGCCGTGAGAACAGCACCCGTCTCGACTTCCGCTGTGACGCCGACGCGCTCGCGGCTCGGGGCCGGAGGACGACGAAGGACAGGGGCGGAAGCGACAACAACCTCTTCCTCGACGACAACGGCTGCGTCACCGTCACCGTCAACAGGGGCGTCGTCCTCTTCGATGTCTGCGGCCAGTTCTGCAACCGGCTCCTCGACGACTGCCTCGATCTCGGTGAGGGCAGCGATCTCGGCCTCGAAGTTCTGCTCGGCTTCGACGAGCGTCTCCTTGTAGGCGAGAAGAGCTTCGTGCTGCGTCTTGCCGACGCGGGCCTGCTCGACGATCTGGAGTGCGTTCAGGTCGCCGAGGAATTCGGCGTTCTGCTCGCGGATCATCAGGCGACCGGCGACGTGCTCGTCGATGAGGGAAGTGAGATCCTCGTCGGAAAGGGAGGCGAGATCCTCGGGTACTGCGGGAAACAAGGTGTCCATGATGCTCCTTCAGTGAGACGTGGGATGTTTCATGTCTCGCCGAAGGTCATGCTGACCCGGCTAATACCCGCGCGTCATGCTGACCGCGACTACTGAAAGCAGAGTACCTGCCGTTGAGGACGTGTCAATAGGTTCGGGCACAGAAAGGGCCGAGATCGCTCCCGGCCCTTTTGTTACCGCTGGCGGTACGCCTACTTGGCGTTGTGCCAGGTGAGGCCCGATCCGGCCGCGTCGTAGTCCGCTGGCTCACGGTACGCAAGGGCCTCGCCCTTGCCGAGCGGAACAACGGTGTCCTTGTCGTCGCCGTCCTTGACGAGCAGACCGTACTCGACGCCCTGACCGAAATCTGCTTTCACGATGTCACCGACCTTGGCTTTCGCCATCCTGCCTCCTTGCCTTGGGGTACTTGGATTCTACCCCTCCGCTGCGACATCAAACCGAATTGCCTCTCGCCTTTTTTCCCCACGTCGCTTTGGAGCATAGAACTTCTCCCCGTGGCAGGTACCACACCTGGGCTTCCCACAGTCAAGTGGAGTGCGCTTACGCATCGAGCCGATTCCAGCCGCGCAATGACAAGTTCCCCCGACTCCCTGCTCGTTTGAGACGCAGCTCAACTTGGGAGGGTTGCGCCAGTCGTAGCCGTGCAAATCCATCTCCTGCTTCCATCGCCTCAACATCAGGCCGTGTTCCTTGTGCCACCTTCTCATGGGTCACTCCTTTCGGGCGGCACCATTGAGTGCCACCCTAGCTAGTTTGTTCTAGCCTCAGAGCGAGGAACGTCATAAGCGGATTATGGCACAGAAACGGCCCCCATCCGGGAGCCGCTTCCTAGAACGAAGAACCGATTTGCCGTCAGACCCTTCGCTGTGCTACTTTCGTGACGCCAGCCACGTTGTGAGTGTACCACCGCAGCGTGATGTTCAACCGTTGTGGGAGGAGCACTTGGAACACACAGAGATCAGGGGCGGAAAGGTATTCACCGTCACCGTCCTCCCGGCCGGAGCAATAAACCCACGTCGCTCAAAAAAGACGCGCTACCACTACAAGGACGTGGGCAAACCCGGCAGCGACGAGCCGAAGGAAGAAGCGCTGCAAAGCAAAACCGTCGCGCCAGAAAACACCAAGTTTCCGTTCGTCGCCTACATCAACGGAAAGCCCCGCACCATACGAGGACCGCGAGGCTAATCAGGACGGCCTCCACGAAAACCTCTGAGAGAGCCGGACTGACTGGTACGGCTTCGGGCAGGCATCCGACATTCTGGGAATAGATACAAGCGGGTGGCCTTGTGGCAGATCGAGCGCGAACGTTGCGTCACGATGACTAGGTTGGGCAACCCGAAGCCTCATGCGTAGAAGGGGCGCTACCCTCAAAACTCTGGACTCAGTGGAATATCTCGTGATCTATCCATCCCGAAGAAGGGGGGTGGATGCTATGGGGAAACCCAGTCAACAGTCAACGGATCCCAGTTATCTCCATGCCAGAAAAGGGCTGTGCGTCCTCCGGGTTTGCGAGAGATGGTGGAGGGGGCGTCGTCGGGATGCTGAACGAGGGACGGGATTGTCGCGAACACCTTGACGCGAGTGACTTTGGCAAACAGGTGTGCCATCGCGTCGTCAGAGCGGTGCTCTATTCGTTCGCCGTTTCTTCGCACGAGAGCCGGGGAGGTGGCTGACCAGGAGAGGAAGTCGAGCGCCTGCTTCTTCGGCCAGATGACACCGACGACAGGCATGAAGCCGCGAGGGAGAAGCTCGACGAAATGGTGTCCTGCTTTGCCTGCGAGCATCGCCTGTCGTTTCGTCGCTGACACCATCGGCAGGAACAGGCAGACGGGATTGTCGGGCACCGCTTCGATGACTCGGCTTACCGCCAGCGGGAAATTGTTGCAGACGATTCCGTCGTCTTGGATCACGACCGCGTGCGTGAAGTCTTCGTCAGCGAGAGACTGGAGACACGCCTTGTAACCAGCCCAGGGCGAAGGGGGATCGGATTCGTGCTCCACAACCTGCACGTTGCATTCTGGGAGTCCTGCAAGCAGGCGTTCACGCAGCAGCCTGCGGGAAGGGTGCGACTGGATGCGGTAAACGACTTTAGGTGAGAGCACGGATCTTGCGGAGGAACTCGCGGTCACTCATCTGTTCCTCGCAGTCGCACGGCTCCACCATCCCCGCAGCCACAAGCGACACGATCTCTTCCTCACCCGAGGCGGACGCGACGATGTGAGCGGAAGGACGCGGGATCGGGAACCCCGGCACGTTGACGACAAGCGCCGCCAGGAACTCCAGGCCGCGTCCGATCACCTGCCGCCAGTCGCCGCTCAGCGCCCCCGCTTTCGCTTCCCTGACCTTCTCCGCAGGAACGTCCGGCCTGAGAGCACCGGCGACGACGATCCCAAAGCGGTCTTCATAAGCGTGAACGTCGGCGAAGGCAAGGCCCGAATGCTCGTAGTGCTCCATCGTCGCCTTCCAGCCAAGATCGGAACCCGCATGAAGGGTGCCGAGCGTCAACTGGCCCACCACCACGTCGTGTCCTTCCTCGGTCTGACATGCGCCATGATGGAAAATCTCGTAGTTCATTCCCGAACGAGGAGGCGGCACACACACGCCCGGTCCCGATGGCTCCCCGATGTGACAGGAGTTCCAGAGGGCCGCGTGGCCGAACACCTTGCCTTCCGGCGTGATCGTCAAGGCTGTCGGCTCTTTCAGCCTCGGATCAGCGAACCATGAAGAGGGAGGATGCAGCGGAACCATCCCCGCTGCTGAAGCCGTCATCACTTCGCGGTTCTGCTCCTCGAACCAGACGGTGCGCATCACACCGGAAGCGAGCATGATCGTCGCCTCACCGATCGCAGGGGTGCTACAGACAGTGGAAGCCATGATGATCGCCTCCAGGAAAACGGTGACGAGAGGATGGTCGTTCATCATCGCTTCCATCAGGTCGTCGCCCTCGACAACCATTCCCGTCTCACGATGGCGGTATTCGTAGGCGAGCACAGCCGGGTCGATCGAGTTGCCCCGCAAAGACTGGTTCGCGACAAGTTCTTCGATGTGCGCCCCGAACTCGTCGGTGTTGAACACACCTTCGCCCCACACCTCGCTGCCGTCCCGCCAAATGTTGTCGATCCTCCCTGCGACTCTCGCGCCCTCATGCCCTCCCGGCCCCGTGAAGTCCAAAGCCATCAGCGAGAGAGGAAGGTCACGCCACGTCAACGATCCCTCGGCGAGCATCCTGCCGTCTTCAGTCACGACGCCTTCGACGGCGAGCAGGGCACGCCACGGCGCTCCGTCAGCCACTCCCATCCGTGCATCCTCGTTCGTCGTGTCAGTCGAGATCGTGATGGTCGCGAAATTCGTGTTGGTAGCAGTGTTGTATGGGATTGGCTGGAGGCTGTCCCCGAGACGCAGGTAGGAAGTCTCTTGGGGCGCTGTATCGTTCTGAATCATGCTCATCAGGGTATCCTCCTGCGCGGACGCGACTAGCGTTCCGAGCGTGTAGTCAGTGCGTTCGTCGGCAACAACAAGCGACACAGAATCAAAGGTGAGCGGCGAACCGATCACCGCAAGGTCGGGTAGGGAAGCATCTGCTTGGTAGGCGATCGTCATGTGGGGGACCCAGTCGTGCTCGGAAGGTAAATCAACACCTTCTGCCGCCAAGGCATCGACGAGTCGAACGCGCAGCATCGAGAGTCCAGAGACATTCGGGATCGCGAGAGACGGGAAACCATCCGGCCCCTCGGCGAACATTCCGACGCCTCCGACCTTGCCGCTCATCGCTTCGGTGTTCCTCGCCACTCGCGCCACCGCTCGTCCTGCCGCCGCAAGATCAATGTTCGCTACCTCGCCGAGAAAAACCATCGTGCAGTGCATCGTCTCGGCAGGATTCCCGCCAGAGGTAGAGATCGCATCCTGCTCATCTGGTGTCGGGTAGACAGCGATCATCGCCAGTTCGCTCACGTCGGGACGCGCTGCTGCTGTGATAGTAGTTGGCTCATCAGTGTACGAAAGCCTACATCTGCAACGAGCGACAAGCCGGAGTGGCCCAGTGGGATCGCCGGGGTACATGAGGCTCGCCCCGCCCACCGAGAAAGGCTGGTCAATCGGAACGGTCTGCCCTACTGCTGCTGCGTGGGCTGCTCGCACCCGGTTGTCACCGACACTCAACCACGTTTTCGAGACGCCGTCGGGAAACGCTTTCTGAGCAGCGACCACCGAGCGCTCGTTCACGAGAGCCGTCAACTCTGTTTGCGCAAGCATCTCGGATGAGACGCGAGTGACGTTCGTAAACGTCTCGCGGATCGCCACTGCCGTTTCCTCAGCTGTCTTGCCTGCCGCGAACGAGTCAGCCACGATCTTGCGTAGGTTCCGCAGAAGCTCCTGCTCGAAGTTCACTTGCGCTCGCAGGGAAATGGACTCCATGAAGTCGATCGCGAAACCTGTGATCCCGAGCGTCAGGAACACCGCCATGATCGCGGCTGCGGCTTCGTCACGCACCCGGTTGGCCTCGTCGACTTCCTGCTCGCTCATCCCGTTCGTCAGAGTCTGGATGACCGGAGGTGTCCATGCGTCTGCCTTCAGGCGCAACGAGGCTCTTTCCGCAATCCGAGCAGCGGCCATCCCCGTTTCCTGCTCAAACAGATGGATGGCAAGGTCCCCCTGCCGTGCGTAGGCGCGTTCGTACACCTCGATCAACTGCACCTCGAACGAGAACGCAGCCTCGTAGGCTTGCTCGACGAGCCGGTTGAACTCCTCGATGCTCACACGATCTCCAGGCTCGCAGGGATCTTCGGGGGCTTGTCATGGAACAGGGTGCGGGCGGCGTGCATCTCCAGCATCTTCGCGACCGCCGCAGCCGACGACTCGTTATTCCCCCATCCCATCAGAAGCGACTTGAAAGAGTCCGCTCCACCGGCAACGAGTTCCAGCGGATCAGGTGCTCCGAGGGGAATGAGTCCTTCCACTCCGAGTGCTGAGGCGACGAGGCCGTTCTCAATGTGCTGCACCTCATCGAGACAGCCAGGACACGATTTGCGCCTCGACCTGATCCTCGATCCGGCAAGCTCTCGACAACGATGCAGCGCCAGTTCAGCAGCACCCTGGAACGCCGAGGCAGGCATGTTGTTGCCTTCCGACACGTCACCGGGTTCACCAGGAGGCTTCTCACCCGTGTCCGACGCGATCTCGCCGCCCGTGCTGTTCTTGACTTTCATCGCCAGATACATCCGCCGTTCCTCATCCGAGGGTGCCCACTCATCGGGGATGTTCTTCATCTTCCGGTAGCCAAACCCCGACAACTCGCCTCGGTCCATCGCCGCATCCGCATCCTTGGAACGATCGGGGTTGACAACCACAGCGGAAGCGTCGAAGGCAACAACAACTTCTCTCCAGTCGTCGTATCCCGCGTCTCGCAACGCTGGGCGCAAATACGCCTCCCCGATGTCGTCGCAGAACTGCTCCGCGATCGGTGCTCCATGGGAGCGCCACATGTCCTCGGTAATCATCCACGAACCCCAGTGGTTCGAGCCGGACATTCCTTCGATCACCTCGGGCGGCAAATCCAAACCGTAGGAGATGCGCTCGATGCATTCCTTGCGCAAATCCTTCTCCAGATAGTCGGTCGTCGGGTCATGCAAACTGATGTCACGGATCAACGCGATCAGGTCGCCGTCCATGAACGTGATGAACGGAGCCAATGATCCTGCGATCCCAGGGTTGTCGATCGCGTTCTCGATGTGCTGCGTCAGATCCTGCAAGTACGGGCTGGAAGCAGGGTCTTCGTCGCCGTTTGTGTCGAGCGGCGCAGGCTCCATCTCCGAAGGCAAAAACAGCAGTTTCGACTTGACGAGCCTTGACGTGGCTGTCGCGTGAACCGACTGGGAGAGCACGAGCAGTTCTTCGGCCATCTCCATCACGCCTTCCATCGGAGAGGTAGGCCAACCCGAGAACCTCGGCGACGAAGTCCACATCTTGTATGCAACCGCCGAGCCTGTAGGCAACTCCTCGTAATGGTTGTCTGACAGGCGGAACACGTCCATCGGGATCTGAGGGGCGATCACATGCGTGACCTTGCCTGCCTCGTCGAAACGCAGTTCCTCTCGCCAAACCACAGACCACTTTTCGTTGCCCCCGATGTTGCGTCCGAACAAATAGCATTCCCCGGTGATGAACTTCAACTGGCCGTACATCGTCAGGATCTGCGTTCTGCCTCCACTCGGATCCTGAATCCGGTTCAGCAACTCCAAAGGCAAGCCCTCTTCGATCGGCTTCAGGTTCCCGTCGTCTTGCAGGATCGCCGGGTAAATGCGGATCTTCTGAAGCATCCGAGCGTAGAAGTTGGAAGCGTATTTCAGTTCGGGGATCGCGGTCGCGTAATACAGCGCCCGGATTTGCCACGGTGCCGCGAGCCGAAGGACATACTGCTGGTTCGCGATCGAGCGCGTGATCTGCGTAGCCGCAGCCGTCAAAGGGCGCGCAGCGGACGCCGTCAACGAAGGACGCCGACGATTGGAAGGTAGTTGCAAGATCAGCTACCGGGCTGGGCGGGCGGCGGTTCAGCCGGTGGAACCTTCACTTTCTTGCAACCGCAGCCCCAAATCACGTTCTGTGCGTCCATCATCTACTCCTTCGCGAAAGGATATGTCGCTCAGAGAGTAACGCCTGATGAGGACACTACTTATCGTTCAGCGCGTGAGTGATGATCCCAACGATCAACGAGATTGCCCACGGTGCCGCGAAAACGAGTGTTCCGTGCGGCCATATCTGGTAGCCGATCCAGAAGACCAACGAGACGTGAGCGCCCATGCACCAGCCGCAGGTGATGAACTCCCCCCACTTTGCGCGGTAGCCTTTCGGGGTTGGCTTCCCTTCCTGCCAGCCACTCAACCCTAGAATCCAAGCGCGAGGACGGTCGAGGATCGTGTCTTCGGCGATCAGCCGGTAAACGCGAAACGCGGCGAACGCCAAAAGGAGAAGTGCATACCAGTCAGGGACTCTCATGCTCTCCTCCATCTTCGCACAAGAACGACAAGGAGGGCAAGCGAAGGGATGAACGACCAGGGATGGCTCGTGCGCCAATCCATGATGCTCTCGTAGGTGTTGACGTAGCCGTGCTGCCAGCCGATCACCGCGACGGCGAGGATGATGGGAAGGTCAATCAGGATCAGGCCAAGGAGGAACATGTGGGAAGTGCGATACGGAAACAAGGTCATTGGTTGATCCTCTCCAGTAGCCCTTCGCGATCCAGTCCTTTCGGCCACTCACGCGGAGCGAGTTTGACGAGTTCGTCACCGAACATGATCGAGTTCAGATGGGCGCTCGCGTGGAACGCCCCTCCGTCATGCTTGACGTAGCGGTCGTATCTCGTCTCGCGCTCCGACTCGTTTGCCCACCCGAGATGAAACAGGGACGTGACGACGGGAGCACGACGCACACCCGCTTTCGCCACCGGCATCGGCTCCCTCCCACACGCCAAAGCCCGGTCAGCGATCCGCCAGTTGGACGGAATCCTGGCGGGAACCTCGAACAGCACCGGGCACTTCCGTGATCCCCACTGGCCGTCCACTCGCTCGTACAGGAACCGTTCGTCGGCCTTCCAGACTTCTTCCATCGTCAGGTTCCACACACCGGAAGCGGAGGTGCGCGAGAGCAGGGCGTCCCTGATCGCATCCCCATCAGCAACGATTTCGTCGGCGTCCACAGCAAACAGAAAGTCCGGCTTGCCTTCAAGGGCGAAGTCGAGCAAAGCGTTCCTTGCTCTTCCTTCGTGCTCGAAAAACATGGGGCGATCATTGCGCTTCACGATGCAGCCGTAGTCACGAAGGATGTTGTGGGTGCCGTCCACGGAGTCGTCGTCAATGACCCTGACCTCATCGCAAAACGACAGGAGGGAAGGGATCGTCCACTTCAGATAGCGCGAGGCTTCGTTTCTGGTCAACATCATCGCGGTCAACTTCACAGTGTCTCCTTGATCCAATCCCAGTACGGGCTGCTCGCGGACCTGTACAAAGGCCAGTCTCTCTGCCAGCCCCGACTCACGTAGTCCACACCAAGTGACTTCCAAGGCTCGTCGGGAATCCTGTCCAACTGGGGCACCAGAAGATCAGGAGTGATCCAGGCTCCCTTCAGTTGGTGACGATCTTGGTGTTCGGTAAATCCGAAGCGACCACGGTAGGGGATCTCGGGAAGATTCTGAAGCACCCGTGTCCGCATCATCCCCACCCCACCGATGTGAGACGCTTCCTGAATGCCGTAGGAAGGCTTCCCTTCCGGCACCACCGTTTGTCCTGCCTCCATGCCGAGCAAGTCAATGTCGGGATGGGCGACCATCACTTCGTGAAGGCGGTTCAGCCAGCCGGAAGGGACGGCGATGTCGTTGTCGAGCTTCACGAACAACGGTGCCCGCTCGGTCGCAAGAAAGTGATTCATTATCGCCGGAGGGCTGCGAAGGTTGCTGACCCGCAACTCGGTGTGAACGGGGCAATCTGAAAGATGCTCTCGGAGGAACTCCAGGGTTCCGTCCTGCGAGCCGTCGTCGTAGACGGTGACGTTCGTAACCAGATCCCAGTCGGTGTGGCGCATCATCTCGTACCACGTCAGGCTCGTGTAGTCCAGACGGTTCCAGGCAAGGTAAAGGATCTCGACTTCAGGCATCTCGTACCTGTCGAACGAGGTTGAGCATCCGTGTCCTTTCGTCCAGATGTCCGGGTTGCCTCCACATGCGATTGCTGTCAGACGCCATCTCGCGATCCGTCTTCGGGATGTCCACAAGGACACGCGGAGTGAGGGTCGTGAAGACCACGTCAGCGCACCTGTTGAAGTGCGCGTGATCGCGAGTGTAGTGCTGGCCATTCCTCCCCGTTCCGAAGAACTTCTCGAACGCTCGCTTTGGCGCGTCCCGGTGGAAGCACGATCCGAAGCCGACGAGGCACGAATCGGTGTAGCCGTCGTGGCGAAACTCCTGCGGCATGTTCGCGGTCATCCCCCACAGGGAGTCTCCCAGATCACCGCCGTAACCCCATCGGTAAAGCCACTCGTCCACGATCGCCTGTGGGTCACTTACGATCACATCGTCGTCGGAAACCCAGATCAGGTCGTGGGAGGCGTACTCGATGGCGGCGTAGCGCCCGTAGACGGAAAGGTCTGCCACAGTCACTCCCCACAGACGTTGCATTGCGCGAGGATCTCCGTCGTCAGAACCGGGCCTCATAAGGATCTTGCCGGAGTTGTCCCAGATCACAATCTCCCACGATGGAGGCAGAGAGTCGATCACCGGCTGCATGTCTAGGTCACCGCGTGTGACGAGGCAGGCTGAGACGTTCATCGGTTCCACCTGTGCATTTCGCAGCGCATTGAAGCCTCCAGTTCGACGTACTCGTTGTAGGTTCCCTGGCACCCCTCGCGATGGCCTCCCCCGTTACCGCAGGAGCGGCAGTGAGGCTCAACCCAGAGGAGGCGCAGAAGCCGATCAGTTCGGTTGTCGCGAAGATGCGGAAGGATCTCATACTCGGCTCCTTCGGCATCCATCTTGACGATCACCTCTCCGTTCCCCGCCGCCCTGTTTACGAGTCCGAGGATGTCCAAGCACGGGAACCGGACGTGTCCTTTCTCATCGACTCTCCCGCTCGTAGCGGCGATGTTGAAGCCAATCACGCCGCTGTAGGTCCACACCACTTTCTTCTCCACCGTCACCTTGCAGCCGTTCAACTCGTACTGTTCGTCCTTGGCGTTCGGATCGAAACCCCAAAGCAGATCAGGTGAGAACTCCTCGATCAGATACGGGATCGACTCGTCCCCTCCGTACTTCGCACAGCCGATGTCGATGACGGTCAGCATGGCTTCCTCGACGGGCGGAACACGCGACAGTCACGCTCTAGATGGAAAGGACGTAGCACCACACCGTTCGCGAACGTCACGTACGCCACCTTGTCGTTGCCGTGGCCGCAGCAGGCACCTAGCACTCCTTCGAGCATTCCGAGGCAGGGATCGGGTTCTTCACCGGGGTCATACCAGCGGTCGCACTTGGGGCAGATCATGCTTTCGCCCTGCTCGACAGGTGCCATTTGCCGCACATATGGCAGCAATAAGGATAGAGCCTCCCTTTGAGGCGTCTGTTGCTCGCGTTGCGTTGCGCCTCGATCCTAGACACAAACGTGATCTTCCCGCTCCGGCAGTCAGCCATCGAGAGGCCATACTTTCGATCGGTTGAAGTGGAAGTAACTGATCTCCCGATGACCGTGCATCAGTCGTTTTCCGTCCTTCCAGAGCAGTTCGGGCTGTTGAAAAGCGTGATGATCCTGAATCTTCACCCTAACCGTATGCTTCGCGATCTCGGTGAACGACGTTTCCACCCATCCGAGCACCGTCTCGTCTTCGAGGATTGACTTCCACCCAGGATGATGTCGGAACATCCAGTGCGCGTCGGAGCCAACTCGGTAGAGCGTGAACGGCCCCGCCAGATAGTCGTAGGCGCAGTCCGAGAAGACATCGCAGTCGGCCAGAACCTCGTCGGTGACGAAGTGATCCAAGCGCCCATACACGCAGTCGAAATCAGTGTGGCCCCACCAGTCGTAGGGTGCGATCTCGTCGGCGTACAAGACCCCAAGGACGGCCCGGTAATCGTGGATCTTGGACGAGCCTTCCGTGGCCGGACATTCGATCCCGAGGATGTCACCAACCCGCTGCTTGAAACCCGCGAGATCGGTGTCGACGAAGAAGTCGTATCCTTCCATCGGGATCTGCTCCTGATAACGGTCCCACCATTCGGGGAACTCGCCGAAGTATGGGCAGACCATCAGCTTCCGGCTCACGGTTTTCGCCAATGCAGCCAGAGGTCGGTTTGGACGGAACGGAAGCCGACCTTCTGAAAGGTTCTTTGCGCACCGATGTTCCCTCCCTGAGTGACAATCCGTATCTCCTGCAACCCGTCCTGCCAGCCGAGGTCGAGCGCCCCCTTCATCAGCGCCTCCCCGTGACCCAGATAACGGTGCTCTTCGGAGACGGCGATCAGGCTGACGTACCCGTCCTTGAAAGTGGCGAAGCCAACCGGCCTGTCGTTCTCGTCAGTGGTCACCAGGACTCTCCCTGTCTCGCAATGCTCGCGGACCCAGTTCTCGTACAGGTCGTCGACGCGCATGGGCGGGAACTTGCGGTCGTTGTAGAAGCGGGTGCGCTTGAACGACGAACGGGCGATCAGGGCGAGAGCGTCGTCGTCGCCTCTCGTTGCCATGCGCACCTTCCGCTGCTCCTCTTTAGTGCGAGCGGAGAACTCAACCCGCACGTCCACGAGTCGGAACCCCAGCGCTGTCGCCTCGTACGCTTGTGCAATCATCGAGATCGGCAGCAGCGTGTAAAGACACTCGATCTCGTTGGAGAGCGCCCACTCATACGCGACACCCGGTGGCCCATCATGCCGTCCTACTTTGATCCCGAAGAACTCGGAATCGAAATCCAGTATCTTGCCGCTCATACCGTGAACCTCCCTTTCTTGCAGGCACGCCAGAACAACCAAAGTGAAGCGTAGAAGTAGGTGGCCGAGATCACTGGAGCCATTCACGACTCCAGTCAGAAGTGAACCACGCGCGAGTGTTCTCACGTTCTATCTGTGACGAGTAACAGGACATGGCTTCCATTTTCGATGCCATCCACCCAGGTTGGGGTACCACCTCATTGTCTGACTGGCTTCGCATATTGCCACGACGGTAGGTGAGGTAGTGGGTAACACGGTCTGCACCGAAAACTTCTGCGGCTAGTCGCCCCACCCGAGAATGTTGTTCGTGGCCCCCGTCCTCAATCGCTGGCGCAAGAACTCGGGTCACTCCCACCGCATCCCGCAACTCCCCCATGTCATACTTGATCTCCCGAAAGTCAGGGGAGACTTCAGGGTGAGGCCAGTGCTCAAACGCAACACCAAGACATAGCATCGCCTGACGTGACTCCATAGGACGTTCGTCAGCAGATGCTCCCATCACCGTGACGACCAAAGGCTTCTCCTTTAGCAACGTGTATGTCGCGAAAAGGACAGCATCGTCATGGTGCGGCTCAAACAGAACGACGGTCATCCGTTACCGCCAGCGGGAACCTCTAGCCTCGCGATCCACGATTTGCAACGAGAGATCATCTCGTCATACTCGCCAAGCGAGTAAGAGGTACAGACGATTGCCCAGAAAGCATCGTTGGCGCTCATCCCGTGTCCTTGCCGCGCAACAGCGAGAGGGCGACGAAAGCTTTGTTCTGCAACTCGCCCGAGAACGAAGGCCACATCGTCCGGCCGTCCACTTCCAACGGTTCTGCCATCACGATTTCGCACAGAGCCTTCTCGGCTTGTTCCACCCGTGCTTCCATCTCGTCAGCTTCCTGCTGCATCGCCCGGTTGTCCGCCTCAAGTTCGGCCGCCCATGCTTCTGATCGCTCTAGCTGGCGGGCTGTTTCGGTCAGGTCGGTCAGACCGTTGCGGATCAGTTCGTCCCGCTCCCGCTCTGCTTGTTCGGCACGCTCCTGCCACTCGTCCGCTCGTCGGGATGCGTCCGCGAAGTAATCCGTCAGCGCCCGCTCCTTCATCTGCGCATCCTTCGCGGCGCTCTCTGCTTGTTCGGCACGCTGCTTCGCTCGCTCCCATTGTTCGCGCCACTCGTCCGCGCTCTCGGACTGCTCCGCAAGCTGTTCGGCCAAATCCGATTCCATCAGAGCATGACAGCGTTCGCACCGCTCGTAGATCCGAACCTGTCGCCCGCCTGTTTCGTCCAGGCACGCGCACACCTCGTCAGCGGGAAGGATCTTCTCCGCTTCCTTCTCGGCTTGTTCGGCTGCTGCCTCAACACGGGCGAGAGCGGCCATGACGGAGGTTTGGCCGACTGTTCCGGGTGCGTCGTAGTCGGCCAGCGCCGCCCGGATCGTGTCGAAGTCAGCGGTCATGCTGTGTCCTTTTGCTTCGGGCCGATCAGAACCAGGCAGCGTCGGCAGTACGTGGCGTTGGCATCCTCTGTGGGCCTGTGTCCGTATTGGCGACACAACCATTCACGGATTCGCTGCCTCCAACCGGCGCTCATGTTCCCTCCTTCGGGTCGGGGGAAGCGGATGCGGTGTCGCTCGGTGCGTTCTTCCACCGTGCGACGGCCTCGAACACCGCTTGGTCTTGCGGCACGATGATCGACGGGTCACGCAGCACACGCTCAAGGTCGAGCGGTAACTCCGGGTCGGGGGAAGCGAGGGGCTGCCGGAACAGAGCCCGCTGCATTGCCCCTCCGTTGTCAATCTCCTCAATCCAAGCGACAGCAACGGCGGCAACCTGAATCAACTCAAGGCGCAACTCCTTGACATCGCGCTGTAACCAAGCCTGACAGACCTCGCCGAACTCCTCGCCAAGCACGGCCGCATAGGTGTGGTCGTCAAGACGATCAATACCGGGGACGCCGCCCCACTTCTTGTCTTGACGTTCTCTCTCGGCGAGTACCTCGTTGAGGATCGAGTTGTCAAAGTCGGAGGTCATAAGCGCCACCACCAGCTCGGGCCGTTATCGACGTGACGGCAGTCCGTGGTGTCGGGGGCAGCGAGGGTATCGCGAGCGATGACCCAGCAGGCATCAGTCTCGAATGTCTGACGGCCTGCCCACGGGAGCAGTCCTGCCAGCGCCCCTTCCAGTTCGGCCACCCGTGCCTCGGTGAGATCGAGTTGCTGGTGGGCAAGTACCTTCGAGGCTCGCTGTTCGTCATGCTCTCGTTCCGCTCGATTGGCTTTATCTGCGTGAAAATGAGCCACCTGTTTGAATGTCTCCACATCGACTTGCAGGCGCACTACTAAGCGTTCTGCGGCCTTGGCACGGGACTTGTAGTCATCGCGCACCCGTTGCGTTCCGCTCAGGGCGTTCCGTGTGGCGAGAAGGGATTGCTCCGCTTCCTTCGCGATGGCAACCAGGTCGGAAAGAGAGCGATGGCCGTCGCTCATGTCGGTAGGCCCGAGCGACTGTGCGCGAGTGAAGCAGGCCCGCACTGTGTCGGCCAGGGCGTCGATGTCGGCGGTCATCCGTTCCTCCTGTCGGTTAGCCCGTCAATGCGAGAAAGGAGATCGCACGATTCACAGTCGAACGGATGGGGGTGAACCAGATTGTCGTGAAGTTCCTGGATCAGTTCCCGCGCCTCGATCAGGAGGAGTGCGGTCATCGACGGGGCAAGAGCGAACAACCGAGCGTCGGCCTCAACGCGAGTGAACCCTTCCCGCACCATGTCGGCCAGGATCTTGTCGGCCACGACGTCGATGTCGGGGGCGCTCACGGATGGAGTGGGCGACCTTCCGGCCTCCGGCAAAGACGCGGCCTCATTAGACCCCGCCATCACCCCGACAGTGCGCTTACCATCGGTACCCACCCCATCCGTCAACGCTCCGACGTCGTCGAGGAAGCGCATCACCTCCAAGCCGATACACGCCGCAAGACACGAGTCACCGGGAATCGGGTAGCCCATCTTCGTGTCATCACGGTCGGCCTGCACCACACGGCGAAGGTAATTCACTGCCTCATCGAGACGATCCAACAGGTCATCCGTCAACTCTTCATAGCGGGCGAGCTTCAACCACGGATCAGCGTATTTGTCCGCCAGAATCGCAGCAGCACGAACATGCACGTCGTCGCGGTCGCTCGTCACGATCCCTCCAGCGGCCCGTAGAACGCTTCACTGGCAGGCTGCTTCTTGATCCAAGCCCACGACCTCGGCGGCTTCTCCGCTCGCCACCGTACGATCTGGTCTCGACACAACACGCGGGCCTCCTCAATCCGGTCTGTTGCGTCGAGCAGCGCACCCTGGGTTGCAGCCAGGTTCGCCCTAACGTCGACGCACGGATCCGCAGGAGGTGGTGGTGGAGGTGGAGGTGGCAGTGGAACATCGCCGACCACGAACGCCGGACGGTCTTCGGTTGTTCCCGTTGTCGGCCTTTGCGGTAGTGCGGTTGGAGCAGCCATCACCAATCATTCCTTTCGGGTGCGGTTCGCGTTGCGTGCAGTAACCATCCGATCGTCAGGGCGACGAACGCCAAATACGCGAGCAGGGCTTTCTCCCACCAGGTCATGCTGCGCTCTCCTTCGGGGAGCAGGAGGGGAGGACAGCCTTGTCGTATGCCGTCATCAGGTGCGGGTAATCAGCGCACCAACGACCATGCACCATCTCCAGCGCGGCCACCCGTGCTTCCGCGGCCTTGATCCGAACGATGCGCCTGTCGCTCCCTCTTCCCTTTAGTTCGGCCACCCGCGCTTCCATAGCCAACCAGGAGTTGCGGCGTTCTGCTCGCTCAGCACGCTCCTGCCACTCGTCCGCGCTCTGGCTTTGATCCGCCGCTAGATGCTCTGCTTCCGACACATGCCTTCTCAACCGCTCAACCTCCTCCTTGAACCCGTACGCACGGTCAAGGCTGCTCCGGTTGTCGGTTAGATGCTCCAGCGCCTTCTCGGCTTGTTCGGCTGCCGACTCAACACGGTTGAGGGCGCTCTCTGCCCTCCAGTCTGCGCGCAGTCCGTTCCGGATCGTGTCGAAGTCGGAGGTCATGTTCCCTCCTTCGTGTCGTGGGAAGCGAGGGCAGCGCGGCGTGTTCTTTCGTACCTCGCGTGGTACTCGCCGTCTGTGTGCCAGTTGCGTACCGCTTCGGGTTGGGGCGCTGCCACGCGGCCACGTTCCTCGCAAAGACGTACATGCACCGCGTCCCGCTCGCGTTCTGCTCGCTCGGCACGCTCCGCCGCGTCCTTCGCGATGGCGACCAGGTCATCGAGGGCAGGCTCGGCCTCGTTGACGTAGCTCTTGAATAGTTTCTGCACACAGAGGCCACTGAACAGGGGTGCTTGAACCCATGCGCGCCGCACTTTGTCGGCAAGGGCGTCGATGTCGGGGGAGGTCAGCGGTAGATCGGTCATCGTGCTCCACTCCTTAGTGAGGCGTTCCATTGTCTTCGGTTGGACAACTTATATCACCGTTCCGCGTTTTCGTCAACTTCAAGTATACTAAACTGATGAAAAAGTGTTCTATCGAGGGCTGCGAGAAACCGTTTTATGCCAACAAGTATTGCCGCTTGCACAATCAGCGGTGGAAGAGATTGGGCGATCCCCACAATCCAGGTTCTCGTCTTTACGGCCTCACTGTTCCAGAAAGATTCTGGGCGCGAGTAGACAGGGGAGATGACGATGCTTGTTGGCTCTATACAGGTCGCATCAACCAAGATGGATATGGGGTTTTCTGGGATGGGACGAAGCGACAAAGCGGAAGCAATCGCCTCGTGGGGGCGCATAGGTACTGCTTCGTCATTAACCACGGCCCCGTTCCCGATGGCAAAGAAGTCTGCCATTCCTGCGACAACCCGCCGTGCGTGAACCCGGCCCATCTCTACGCCGATACACACGCCGCCAACGCTAGTCGAGCCTGGAAGTTGGGTCGGAACAAACCCAGATACGGCGAAGACAACCCTAAATCGAAAATGACCGTTGAGGGGGTCGTTGCAGCCCGCGCCTTGTATGCTTCTACCGACATCAGCATCCGCGAGGTTGCCAATCGGTTTGGGATCACAGACGGTGCCATGGGTCGCATTCTGAACGGTAGACATTGGAAGTCTGTTCCGATGCCCGAAGGTCTACCGAGGCCGTCGCGAAGAGGGTGAGAGAGTACGAAGCCTCTCCCTGAACAGCATTAGGTCTTCGTGGCCGTGCGCGAGGGCTTTGTCGTACGTTGAATCGCGGCGTACCGCCTTGTTGTAAAACGGGTGATTGTGCTTCACCACCGAGTTGCGAGCGAACGCCCAGATGCCTCGCTCTCTAGCTAGGTGAACGAGTTCCTGGTCGATGCTCTGGTGGTCGTACTCCTCGCAGTAGATCAGGCCGGGAATGTTGTCCCACGTCAAGCCGTGTTCCTCGACATAGGAGCGTCTGACCATCGTGTGCGTCGAGTGCTTCCCTCTCTTGACGAGGGGGTTGGCGTCATCGTTCGTCCCTATTACTGACGCGCCTGTGCTCTCGGCCACCCTCAACGCTTCGGTGTCCCATCCGGGGGTGAACTCGACATCGTCGGCGGCGCAGAAGACAAACTCTCCTTTGCTGTGGGCGAAGCCGAGGTTCCATTTCTTCGCTGCGTCACCCGGACCTGCCTCCCATGTCGTCACCACGATGGAAGCGGCTGTGTCGTAGCACGCATTGATCTGCGCTACGTCTCCTCGTGAGCAGATGAAAATGATCTCGTGTTCGACGGTGGTGTGCGCCCGGATCGAGTCGACGACAGGCTTGGCGTTCTGTGGGCGCGCAAGCACGGGAATGAGTATGGAGATCACTTCTGTCTCGCGATCTCGGCGTCGATCAGCCTGCGTATCCACCGGGACAACTGCCCGTAGGGGGCGTGCTGCTTCCACAGTGCCTTCTCTTCAAGGGAGGCACGGACGTTGACGGTTGACTCTTTCTTTGCCATGTGCGCACCTTACATTTCGTGCGCACGAATGTCAAATGGTCAGTCGTCGCCCCATACGTCTTTTGCCAGTTGGACGAGTTCGGGGGGTGTACCGCCAGCGGTAATGATCTCCCGTGCTTTGCCCCGAGGCACTTTCACTCCGTAGGCGGTGAGCCAGAAGGCAAGGTGGCCGTCCTTGCAGACTCTCGTTGCCGAACCGCCCCGGCAGGTGATGCATGTCCCTGCGATGTGCCCTTCCCGCCACCGTCGTGCTTGTCGGGTGTCAACGGTTCGGACGTTGCCGCACTTGTCGCAGCGGATGTCGTCGCGATGCAGGGAGCGCGCCTTCGTGATCGCCAAATCCTGTCCTTCTCTATAGGGGCTATCGACGGATTGGGATGACGGGGCGGCTTATACCACGCAAAGCGGACGACGTTCGCATTCCCGAATGGCTTTTCGTCCTCGCGTAGTTGAGGGCCATCGTGACCATGTCCACGAGATCGTCGTGGGGGGCAAGGGGGAACGAACTGCATTGTTCGATCAGTTCCTGCACCCAGGCGGGGGTGCCTTGGGAGTCGTAGTCAGTCATGTCGGCTCTCTGGACGCCGGGGACGAAGACGTTGTGGCTGTTGAAGTCGGGTTCGCACGCTTCCGCTCGCGTGATCTTGTCGTTCGATGCGACATAGGGGATCACACCGGGGATCTCGCGTTTCAACTGGTTGATGATCTCGACTCCGTTCGCTGACTTCTCGATCAGGATGCGTGTGGGGATCGTCGGCCAGCGCTTCGCACACCACTGCCGCATCTCGATCATCGCTCGCTTCGTCACTGACAGAGAGGCACGCTGGTGGAACACTCGGAGCAGGTATCTGTCTGCGCCGTTGATCCCCCACACTCCTCCGGCCACATAGTCGGAAGTTGACTTGTCCTTGAAAGTCGTGTCCCAGGAGATGACGATGGAACGAAACCTGGGCAGCTTCGACACGTCACCGCCTTCTGCTGCATCCAAAAAAGCAGGAGGGAAGAAGCGCCAGTCCGACCTGGGGATGATCGTTCCTTCGCGTGCGGCAGGTCGTTGCTGCAACTGGCCTGCTGCTTTGCTCTTCCCGAGTTTGCGCACGAGCGTTTTGTGTTCGGCCACGTCACGCCTCTCGGGCCACATCAACTCGCCTTCTTTCCTGGGGTCGCCTTTCCAGGCGAACGGATGCTTCTTCTCGTAGACTTCGGGCAAGCACAGCACCTCCCAGTTGTCAGCAAAAGACAGGGCGTGGGCGGCAACGTCGCTTTCGTGGAGGCGCTGCATGATGATGACTTCCGCATACCCTGGAAGACCTCGGGTGGCGAGCGACTCCGAATACCATGTGTTCGTGCGGTCCAAGATCGCCCGTGTGGTGGCCGAGGCGTCGAGGGCGTTGAGGGCGTCGTCCAGGAGGATCCTGTGGCCGTGCACGCCTGTGCCTGACGACTCGGGTGAGGTGGCGAGCCGGTGTCCGCCCTGGTCGTTTGTGATCCACGCCTCATGCTTCTTCATCAGCTTGAACATCAGCCCCCACCGTTCCTGATACCAGTCGGACAGCATCAGGTTCCGTGAAGCAGCCGCAAACTGCTGGCTGAGGCGAATGTCATACGAGCCGGTCCAGTAGCGAAGCGCAGGATCGTGTGTCCACTCCCAAGCGGGCCAGAGCACCGAGACGAGACTGGATTTTGCCGAGCCTGGAGGCACCCAGATTTGGAGGCGCTTGATGTTGTTCATCGACACTTGCGTCAGATGCTCGACGATAGCGTCGATGTGCCAGTTGTCCATAAACAGGTTGAGCGGCTCCAACTCCTTCCATGCTTCCAAGATGAACGCCTTGAAGTCCATGCTCAACGCATGGGACTCCTCGAAGATCCGGTCTTCGCGCTCCTTCTTCTCCAGCACCGCTTCGATCGAAGCCAATGTCTCCTCGATCTGTTCTTTCGTCTCCGGCGTACCGAACGGAGAGTCAGTCCTCACGGATGACCTCGACGGTTTGATCGAGAATTGGGCAGATGGAACACTCGAAGTCGGGACAGCCGTCGCTAGGATCTCGCGGGCCAGGATGCTCGGGGTGCAGACACCGGCCGTCGCCCGTATAGATGCTGTTGTTGCCATCCAAGCCGTTGAAGGCGTAGTGGATGCAGAAGTCGCAGATGTCACATTCGCAAGTGCTCACACGCCTGCGTCCTTCGGTGGCGCTTTCTTCTTCCGCGCTCTCTTCGGCTTCGCAGGCTCGGGCCAGGGAGCGAACCCGATCGGACGCTTGTTCTCCTTCAACGCATGAACGGTGATCGCAGGCGCAGTTCTGTCAGGGATGCAAGACGGATCGGTGCTGACTCTCATACCGCGTCCTCGGGTTCGCGTCGGGCAGCATTGACGACGGCCTCCGCCCCAATGGAGAACAGTGCGCTCGCCGTTTCCCTCGTCGGCATAGTGAGGGCGGTAACAGCGATCTCCATGTAGTCCTGAATCCGTTCCGCTGTCTCATCATCACTGCGAAACGTGACGCGGATCTCGCGGTCACGAGTAACGCTCATGCGGTCGCCGCGAGAGCGCAACTGAGACTGCGCATTCATGCGTTCCCGCTGGCAGTCAGTGCGATCAGAGAGGGGCGCGGTTGTTTCATGGGCAACTGACTACGCCGTCGCGGGATCTCCCCGCGCACCATAACCTTACGCCCCTCTCTCATCACACCTCCTCCATATCCATTTGGGGATCATCCGCCGCGAACGTTGGGGTTGATCTCGGGCAACTACAGCGTGCAGTCAAGATGACGGGGCCATTCCGGGGTCCATACGGGTGAAACTCACAGATGTATTTGGCTCGGTCGCAAAGAGAGCAGATTTTGACGCGCTCGCCTCCGCTCATGGTTCCTGTCACCCATACGTGTTGGCACGACCAGGGCCACCTCATTCGGCTTCGTCCGCTCCCCCTCACCTAGTCCTCCATGTCAATGAAGTCGTCGGGAATCAAAGCCCTGTTCATCGCGTCCCTCAGTTCCCGCAACTTCGCCGTCGACAACTGCCCCAGTTCCTCCTGCGACCAGGGACGATGCGTTTCAGGATGCCCTCCTGTCGTGTCCCTGAGAATCGAAGCAGCCGACGCAGGCGTCAACCCCAAAGCCGTTGCGTGCTTCAACGCCGACGCCATCCACCTGCGCATCTCCTCCGCCAGATACCCGAGCTTCGGTTCCCGCTCCGAATCGTCCTCCAAAGCCTGATCCCGCAAAACCTGCTCGTCCTCCAACGCCTTGTGGGCCCGCTGCAACCGAGCCAAGAGAATGCAGTACGCCTGAAGCGTCCCCTCGAAAGCAGGCGACTTCACCGGCATCAACGGCCTCACCGTCAACGCGATCTTCTCCGCATCAGGAGCCAACATCAGCGGCGACTGCAAAGCCCCATGCTTGGGAGTCGCACCAGGAGACAGCTTGTTACCCACCTGAAACCCCTTGCAACGCACACAGTCGCACGTCTTCCGATCGTGCAACCACAACGATCCTTTCGACTCCGCAGTCACGCCCGAGATCGTACACCACTATCCCTTCTTCGGATCAGGCTTGAACTCACGAGCGGCCGGTTGCAACACACCAGACCGAGGAAAAGGATTGTCGCTCAACGGAGGCGGCGAGCCAGACGCAGGACTCGAACCTGCTCCCGTCCCACTGGAAGACGGCTTCCCGCCACCTCCGTTCAACGACAACAACAGCAACCGCTCAATCATGTTCGACACAGTCCGCCCCTCCCGTTTTGCCCGCTCCACAACACGAAGCATCACCTCCGCATCAACCCTCGCAGACAACCTAGCCCTGTCAGACATTGTCAGACAATAGCAGACAAACGCCGACAACAGCACACACCCCTGTCATACAACCGCCCGAATCGTGGCGACAACCCTGCACCAACCACAACCCCCCAAAAGCACCTCCCCAAAACAAAAAACCCAGGCAACAAAACCAATCAGAGAGGAGACGTGCGCTCCCCCGGGGATGGGGGGCCTCTCCGGTAGGAGCCATCCCCTGGAAACGGCTTGTATTAGCCGTTTCCAGGTGTCTGCGGCCGGTTCCCGTTAGATGGTTCGGAGGATGCTGGAAGCTCAGGCAAGGGAACGAGGGAAGATGGGAGCGGGGCGGGGTACGTTCTCTTCTTCCCTCGCTTGCCTTTCTCGTTCCCCTGCTCCCCTGTTCCCTTCGTTCTCCTTCTCCCTTCTCTTCTCTCTCACGTTCCCTTCTCTTCTTCACGTTCACTGGGAACCTAGCCTTTAGTCTAGGTTTCACCCTTCACCCTTGTATCGTGCGCACGTTTATGTATACTCGGGCACGACTTGCAGGGAAAATCGGCTAGTGAGCGTAGCCGGAGTCTCGATTAGGGTAGGCACGTGCGCCAGCCCGAAAGTGTAAAGGTACTCCTTCCCTGTAAGTGCTTTGTCCCCCGATATGAGGAGATACCCCGTGGAAATGAACTACTACATGGGTGACCGGGATCTTGCGTCAGTCGTTCTGTCTCGGGGCGAGAGGGATATCCTGCGCAAAGCGTCCGCGCTCTTGTTTGACTTGCGGACGATGCGCCACCTAGACGACGATGATCCGGGGATTGACATCGCCCTGGCTGCACATGTTTGCCATGACATAGCGGAAGAAGGAGAGGTTACAGCATGACTGGTAAGAGTAAGGGCGCAGCGACGGAGCGAGGGACGGGCCGAGCGTTGTCCCCTGTAGCGTTGTCTCGTCTCACCTGGACGGCCGCGGATCGGCAAGCATGGGACGATGCGTACCGTGCAGCTATCTGTATCGCTGCTAGGCGCACGGCGGCCGATACGTACCGGCTATCCCTGCTAGCGCGGCGCAAGAATGCGCGCGCAGCGCTCGTGGCTTATGAGGGATGCTCGGAGGATGGGACCTGCGATTCCTTCACTCTGTATGGGTCATGCGACCATAGTGTTCGTGCAGGCTACTCGGTAAAGGTATGACTGTCACCGATTATCTGGTAATCCTGATAGCGGTAGCAGGCGTACCTCTTATCCTTCTAGCTGGACTAGGGGTGATGATCCGATGAGTGAAGTGTTCCCGTTTACCGTTGACGTATGGGAAGAGGAGCTAGGTGCGTATCTCGTTTCTAAGCGTTTCGCCACGATTGAAGAGGCGCGCGCCTATTGGCTTACCCTCACCCTAGATGGTTGCAACGCGCAGGTCAGTCGACAGTCGGGGAGTGATTCACGATGAAAACGACATCTAGGCGCGCCAGCGATAAGCACGGGACTCATACCGTCGTTATCCCCGCGCTGCTAGGTGGAAACCTACCTCCGAGCGCAGTATGGGAGATAGAAGCTACTGCTACAGGATTCTCACTCGTCTATATCGGCGCACGGGATATAACCCGCCAGGGTAGTAATCGGCCGGAACCTATCGCCCTACCGTTTATCACAGGGAGTGATTCATAATGCGCGTCATAGACCTAGACGAACGCACGATACGGGATACCATCGCTGCACTTGTGTCCGGTACCGCGGGACCCGTGCGCGAATACGCTAACGGTCGCGTTGAGGGTGACGTAGCGCGCCGTACCGCTTACAGCTACGGCCGACACTTTCCGCTCTTCCATTTCATCCCTCGCACGTATCGGGTGAACGACGATACTAGGCGGCCGCCACTGTTCGTGATAAACGGTGATAGGTGGGGCGGCTCTCGCACGCGCACGCCGGAGCATCAGTCAATCACGCGCGCCGCTATCCTGGCAACCGGACTAGATGCGCTTGTCTTACCGTTTAGCGCGCTAGACGGCGCGGGGATGCTCTTAGACTCTATCCGGCCCCTGCACGTGCGACCCGATATCACGTTTGAGGAAACGGTGGAACGGCGCACGCTAGGCGAGCTGCCGCGATGGCGCAGGACATACGGCGCGCAGGTACCGCGATTCTCGCGCACGCTGGACCCGTTAGACGATGTTCTAGAATCACGCTACATCGGCGGTAATGAGCGAAACGGGGTGCCTGCATCGGACCGATGGTTGTGGCGTGAGCGTACCGCGAGTGAGGGTAATGGTAAGGGGCATATGCCGATTATCCCTGATGCGGACGGTATGTATCGCTGGACCGAAACGGTACAGCGCGATACTCTCCCCGATGCCGACGGAATCTATCGCTGGACCGAAACACGACATAGGCTAGGTGACGCGCTTTTCACTGCCGAGCGGGAGGTAACGGAACGGCGCACGGCGCTACCGTTCGAGTCTGAACGGAATACGGCGCGCGATACCGTCACACTGACAGTATCTGGTGATCGTTCCACTTGGTGTGCGCCATCAGACACCGATAGGCATGTAGCCGGACCGTCGGCGCAGTGCGTGCATTGTGGAAACGCACTAGATGCGATTATCGTCTACCGTCGGCGCGCACGCTATCTATCCTCATTTGACTATCACGAGCCCGCGCCACTGTACTTTCTATGTGAGGTACCGCGCACGGGTGCGCGGACTGTTGACGGCGCTATTGATTCTCTCGCACCGCGCGCCGTTCATGCCGCGCTACTCGCAGGTAAAGAAGTGCGCCGACAAGGTGACATATTCTTGATTGATACGGCGCTGGACCGCGATGATCTAGTGGAACGTGGCGCTACGTTCGGCCGCTTCACTCAGTGGTCCAGTGGCGCTGTACCGCGTGCAGGGGAAGTCACCTACCGCGCGCCGATATCACGGGAACGGGAAACGGCGCTACGGAAACGGGAAACGGCGCACGCGCGCCGCTTGTGGCGCGATACTTTCCGGCCGATGGCGCTACGTGCCGAAACGCGCACGGTACAGCGTGCCGAAACGCGCGCCGCTAATCGGGCGCTATGGGATGAGCTCCGGGCGCGCCATGCGGACGAGATAGCGCGCTACGGCGCTACGGCGCTAACGGCGTGCGAGGGATGTAGCGCCGCTATCGGCATCCCTTGCCCGCCGATACCGGCAGACTTCCCCATTGAAAGACTGCGCGGTACAGCCTGTAATCGGACCCGCTATACGTTCGAGGAGATACAGCGCAGGGAACGGGACGAATTGAAGCGCACGACACAAGTAAAGCCTATGCAAGCGGTACCGCCGCATCCCGTTACGGCGCACGGCGCGCGTGCTCGCTGGACAACGATACGGGATCGCCACGAGCGGGAAGTAGCGCTAGCGCGCGCATCCCTGCGCCTAGCAGTGTTCGGAAGGATGCCGCGCGGTAACGGCGGTAGTTATTGCACGAATACTGCTAGCGCGCGGAATCGGCGCGCTAGCGTGGCGCGCGCGGTGAAAATAGCGCGCGAATCACTCGAACGCATCGGTGCACGCGGTTCCGTCGACAACTACGGCCATACCTGTAACGCTCATGCACGGGACGATTACCGCGCGCGGTATGGGAATACAGCTAGCGCGCTATGGTCGCGTGCGCTAGACGAGTCTCGCCGGAAGTATCGGCCGGAAACGGTCCAGGATACGGCGCGCGCACGGGCGGACCGGGAGAAGGTTCGCACGCATCTAGCTGTCTACGGTACAGCCCATACCGCTACGGAAGTGGCGCGCGTAGGATCGGCCGTTTATGTTCGTGGCACCGTGCGCCACGCTGTAGACCTGGAAACGGGACGCGCTGGAGGTCCCGATCATCGGCCGATAGTGCTTACAGCCGGTAGATGGTATTTAGCGGTACGGAACACGGTACCGCGTCAGAATCGGCGCACGCGCCGAACGGTGACCCGGACCGTTTCCGGGCAATAGCAGGAAGAGAAGGAGAATCAATCATGCTCGAAACACTCACCATCGCGCCCGCCGTTGTCACCTACTGCGCGGCGTGCGAGGACCCGAACATGCCTGACGGGGAGTGCTACAACGTCGGCGCCTGCCCGGTAGCGGACGATACCGCCACGCGCGGCGCTGCGGGCTCTACTGCCAAATTCGCTGTACCGGCAGCGTGGAACGTGCGGGGGGGGGTCGACTGACATAGACTGCCGATCCCTGTAACACTCGCACGCGAGCGGCCGCCTAGTTAGCGCTAGGTGGCCGTTCCATTGTGACAGCCGCCATCTATGGACGGGCTGTCAGAATGGAACGGGATACCGCCATATCTGTACAGCGCGCCGCTATCGGCGCGCTACAGGCACGTCTAGCGCCATCTAGCGCGCGGCGCGCCGTCCAGGCTACGGATCCCTCGGATATCGTCCCGTGCGCGCTAGATGGCGCGCCGTACCCTCGCACGCCGCGCGGCAGGCCGCTTACAGCGCGCCCGCATCCCTGTAGCGCCGTCCCCGCGCACGCTGGACCGTCGGCGCACGCTGTACCGGCTGTAGCTCGCACGCGCGCCACGGGACGCTACGGCGCTACAGCCGCGCGCTGTACCGCGCGCGGTAACAGTGGCGCGCCGCTATCCCTCGAAACGGGACGCGCGGCGCGCTGTAACGCATCCTTCGCGCACGCTGGACCCTGCGAGGGTATCGGCGTGGAAGAGACTCGCGCGCGCACGGGACGCGGTAGCAGCGCGCACGGGACGGCGCACGGGACGGCGCACGAATCGTACCGCGCGAATCGGCGGAAACGGCTTAGAATGGACGTTTATGGCCAATCAGGTCGATAGTTGCATGTGCAAGCAAGCCCGGGAGAGGTATTCCCGATCTGCTTGTCGACCTGCCACCTGAATTTTTAGAGTCACTTAGGCCGGTTCGGTCCCAATTTTTAGGCTTGACATGTACGCACGAACGTGATATGTTCCCTTTAGATAGTCACCCGACAAGAGGAGGCAAGCAGAATGAGCGCTTTCACGTCAGTCCAGTTCTCGCCCGATGGCAATGACCACATCACCGACTACGACTGCGACTCGGTTGCGGAAGTCTGGGAGAACGTCAACTACAAGGGTTCACGCTGGATCTTCTACCCGATTCCCGTTGTCGTCAACAAGCACGGCGGCAAGCGTCGGAGGATCATTTCGGCGTGCGATGGGTTCAAGATGCTGGAAGGTTTGACGATCCAGCAGGCACAAGAGTGGATCAGCGACAATCCCGACTACGTCGAGATGATCCTCTCGTGATCGCGGCCCGATTTTCTCAGCTCGACGCGGAGGCAAACTACGACATCATCTCCAGCGTTACCGGCCACTGGATCACGCAAGGCATCCAGGGTGCCGACGCGCTTGCGGAGGCATGGCCAGATCGGGCCGAGGCATGGCTCGCGGGCGAAGAGGACTTCGGGGGCGAGCCGATAGATGTGGCTAGCTAGAACACCACCACCGCGAAGGAGAACACCATGCAGTTCGTGAGCGAGTGCAGCACAGCCGACGACGGGGCGCAGGTGCAGAGCGGCGTCTTTCTTGACGTGGATGCACTGCCGACGGAAGGAGTGACTGATGGACGAGTCGACCTATAGCGTGATTCGATTCTACGAAGACTCCTCGATCGATCGAGTAACGATCGCGACGGGATTGACGCTGCAAGAAGCACAAGAGCATTGCAGCGACGCGGAGACTTCCAGCAGCACCGCCACCAGCGAAGAGGCAATACTGCACTGGGAAGAGCATGGGTCATGGTTTGATGGCTACAGAGAGGAATAATACGATGATCGAGCAATGGACCGTAATTGAGAATACCCCTGGCTACTTGCCTGACGAAGACGATCCGCCGATATTTGATGACTACTCCGACGCGGTTGCCTACTTGGATGAGCGATGCGCGGAGTATGCAGAGGGCCCCGACAGTAACTACACGGTCGACTATGGCTATGCGTCCTCAGGTAACTACTCCGCCGCGATGATCCACGACCACGACAAGATGCATGATCTTGGCCGGTGGATCGCGGTCGAGAGGATCGAGGAATAATGTCCTTCGACCCCGATCATCTGGCATGGTGTCGCAACATGGTCGAGATGATTCGTGTCGGCGGTGTATGGGGCATCCCACGCTCCGGCCTTCTCTTCACGAAGACAGCCGAGAACGAGATGACACTGACCGCGAGGATGCCGTGGATCGAGGGAATGACTCTCTCTCCCGAGCGCCTCGCCGAGCAACAGCAGGACGAATACGAAGCCACCCGCGAGCACATGCAGGCAGCGGGCATCACCATGCACGACACGACAGTCACCCACAATGAGGAGGCACACGATGCGTAAGATGGCCGACCTCGCTGACTTCCAGACGTACTACCGGATCGAGCGCAGCGACCTCGACCACGAGCGCCTCCTCGACGCAGCCCACCAGCACAGCACCGTATGGGCAGGATGGGTCGAGATCACATGCGCAACTTGCTCCGGCCACGGCACCCTATACGCAGGCGACGACCTCGACACCATCGACTGCGACGACTGCGACGGATCCGGCTACACGACGATCAGCTCTCAGGACGGCGTCTCCTGCTGCCGCACTGTCGCCGATCTGGTCGCGTACATGGTCGACCGGCACGCGACGATGGACGATCACGTGATCGTCCAGATGCGGGGGGTCGAGTGCGACGAGGCCGACATCGACGCCGCAGACGGCGCGCTCCTGATCCGCCCCACCGAGATCGTGTCCGTCATCGGCTACGGCGTGAGTCGTGCGGAGGGTGAGCGGATCCGTGCGGGTGGCGAGGCTGCCTGCTGAGGACCCTGGGGCTTTGACGGGATTACTTATGCCACACCCATCTGAGTTTTAGAGGTTGCAACGTCCGACTGACGGTGATATAAGTAACGTACAGGTTAGTCCCCTAAGAGAAGGAGACACGAGCATGAACAGCATGAGATTGACGGAGCGACAGGTGCGAGCGTTGTGGCGAAGCACGTGGTTCTCAAACACAATGGAATCCCGCATGATGTTCAGCTCCGAGGAGTCACTGACCCCCGACGAGATGACAGACCTAGAGGCACGCTTGTACGTTGCCTCCCATCCCGAGACAGTCGCACACATCGTAGGGATGGAGGTGGAGTGATGAGCGTGGTCTTGCGCTTTGACCTACCGAGCGGAGAAGTGTTGTACGCGGGAGAGCGCGGTGAGTGGTGCGACAAAGAACGAGATGCCGCGCACTTCGACAAGCCAGGAGAAGCGAATCTCTACCTGTCGCTCAACTTCGGCCACTCGGCCCAGTACGCCGTCATCGTCACCACCAAGGAAGTGACCTAATGCAAGCTCTTCTTACTGCGGTGATAATGCAGGGAACGTTGTTTGGGGGGCTTGTCATCGTCGGCATCGATAGTAGGGCTGCTTGGCTCTTCGCCCTTGCGGCCTTCGCCGCCATCGCCGCCATCAACTTCATCATCAAGGAGTCGGCGTGATTACCGCCAGCGGTATGCCCTACGTCAACGGTGTTCCACCGGCCATCATCACGATGGCCGGTGCCCATCAGGCGTGGGCGAGAAGGTTTATGCCGTGGCTGCTGGAGAACGAGCGATGAGCAGCCTTGCCATCTACGTCCTGCGTGACGACGAGCCATATCAGGTGGCATCGTGCGACGACGACGCGCTCGGCTTCACCCTGCGCACCCTCACCGAGGAAAGGCAAATCACTTGCAATGACATGGTCGGAGTTTTGACGCTCGACACGAGAGAGTGGATCGTGAATCCGTGGCCTGCTTCACCATTGGGAAGGAGAACATGATGGACCCCGCTGCGTTCGCTGACGACCCCGTCTTCAACTTCGACGACCCCGACGCCTACGACCTCATGGATTCGGAGATGCCGGGAGTGCAAGTCAACTGTCTCGGCGCGTGGGTGATGCAAGACATCGAGGGACGCTGGACGTGCGAGCACGGACGCGGCCCTCATGGAACGGACACCGTGGCAGCACTTGACTGCCTGGAGAACTGCAACTACGAAGGAGAGGCAGCATGAACGACATACAGCGCGACTACATCGACGGCCTGTACAGCATGGCCGCATGGTTCGAGATTCACCCCGACCTCATCCCTTTGCAGAGCGTTGCTCACGCGATGAAGTTCGAGTACGACGACGGCGACATAACGGCGGTGAAGAAGTTGTCCGAAGCTGCCCGGATCATGGGGACGGCAAACAAGAACGGCGACAGCATCTACTTCTACGTGACCAAGAATTTCGGTCCCCACAAGTTCTCGGTCATCGCGCCCCGCGAGGATGTCTGTAAAAGGATCGTGGTCGGCACCGAGCACGTCCCCGAGCAGGTGATCGCGGAGCACGAGCGCGAGATCGTGGAGTGGGAGTGCGCCCCATCCCTGTTGGCGGCAACAACATGAGGCATTACGCACGCGCCGACGCTGTCGTCTTCGACACAGACGAAGGCATGTTCACGCTCAACGTCACAACCGAAGACGGAGACGAGTTCACGTTCAACATTCACCATCTCGCGCTCGACCTCGCCAAGCACGCCGACGAGACGATCGGGGCGTGGAGGAGGGAGGCAGATAACGCACGCACTTGTGTTCAGGCCGTCCGAATTTCCGAGGACGATCTCGACGCTTACGGGCCGGAGGACTGGCCGAAGCGGATCACACTACAAAGGGAGTTGGACAAGCAAGAACTATGATGAAGTTGTCCCCACAAGAGCGGTTCTGGCTCAAGGTCGACATTCCAAGCGAGCACGAGTGCTGGGAATGGCAAGCGGCAATTCACTGGACGGGCTACGGAGTGTTTTGGTTCCAAGGAACCAACATTGGTGCCCACCAGTACGCCTATGTGACCTCGTTTGGCCCGGTTCCCGAGGGGCATTGCATCGACCATCTGTGTCGTAACAAGAAGTGCGTCAATCCGTTCCACCTAGAGGCCGTCACCCCCACTGAGAACAAGTTGAGGGGCATCAGTCCTGTCACTGAGAACGCTGCCAGAACGCACTGCATCCACGGGCACGAATTCACGCCCGAGAACACCGGGATCAAAGTCAAGACCAATGGCAGGAGGGCGAGAGTCTGCCTGACATGTCGGAAGGAACGACCAATCCCCATCCTCAGACATAGGAATTGGAGCGGCGTGTCTGAGTACGAGAAGAAGAAGATCACACTCAAAGCGAAGGAGACAACATGAGTTCACTCGAAGATCGACTCCAGGGAGGCTCTTCTATGCCGTGGATTCCTCAGGCGGAGAAAGCAGCGAAGTACGAGAACCCGTCCTACAACGAACAGGTGGTCATCGGGATCGCCGTCGACCACTTCACCCGCGAGAACTTCAACCAGGACGGCGAGTATGACGTGCTGATCCTGAACGTGGAGGGCGTGGGTGACGTTGCTATCCACTGCCAGTCCACCGTCCTCGCCAACCAGATGCACGCCGCACGTCCCGTACCGGGTGAGCGAGTCGGGGTTGCCTACAAGGGGGAGCGCACAGGCTCCAGGGGGATCGCCTACCACGACTACGTGGTGAAGGTGGATCGGGAGAGTGGAGGCTCGTTCGCGTGGGCTGACGGCCGCTCAGAGCAAGTTCCTGCGCCCGAGGCCGAGCCGGACATCGTGACCGAGTACCAGCAGCCTCCCGCGCCTGCGACAGCGGGATACGAGTACGACGACAACGACATTCCGTTCTAGGATGACCCGCGCCGAGAAGTACGAGCACATCATCATGCTCCGCGATCTATACGGGTGCAGCGGGAAACGGATCGCCGAGTTGATGGGCTGCTCGGTGAAAACGGTCTACGCAATCATCAACGATCCCGACGGGTCGAAGCAGAAGACCCGTCGGGAACGGTATCGGGGAACGTGCGTCGACTGCGGAGCGAAGACGGACGGATCGTCGGGCTACAACGCGCCGAAGCGATGTGATGCCTGCACGAGACACCACACGAAGATATGGACGCAGGAGGCAGTCATCGGGGCAATACAGAAGTGGGCACGCCTTAATGGCAGACCACCTGCTTCGAGGGAATGGATGCTTTCGGACCCTCACGGTCCCTACCCTTGCGCGATGTCTGTGTACGGACCGCAGGCGGCGTTCCCGAAGTGGGCCGACGCTATCGAAGCAGCAGGATTCCATCGTCCCAAGGCGGGCGTTTACGGCGATCGGCAAGAGTGGTCACGCGAGAAGATCATCGGCGCGATCGTCGCGTGGACGATCTACCACGGACGACCACCAGTGACGCCAGACTGGAAGAACGTCGGAGACGAGAACCCATCATCATCTAGCGTTCGTTACTACTTCGGATCGTGGTCAAACGCGATCGAGACGGCAGGGTTTCCTCGTCCCACCACCGGAACGAGGCGCGCAGCATGACTCTCTACAACCTGGAACCGCAGGAGTGGAGGGTGGTGAGCTTCCTGGCTGACGGCTTCACACAGCGGGAGATGGCCGAGGAAATGGACATCTCCCGCGAGTCCGTCCGCACGTACATCAGGAGGTTGTGTGAGGAGTTCGACGTGCCCTCGGCCATGCTTCCTGAAACGCTTGGGGTACGACCATCTGAACTTCGGGAGGAAGAATGAGACGAGCCTTCAAGCGTGGCACTCTAGTCGACGTGGAGAAGCAGGACACGTTCAAGTTCTTCCCGTTGGCCCCGCCGCGACGAGGCGAACATGTCCTCGTGGACGGGGTTCGCTGCCGAGTCACACACGCCAAAGTCACATGGGCCGGTGATCGCTGGACGCTCCACGAACTGCGCGTCAAATACGATTCCAAGGAGGCAACATGAGCAACGAACTGTGGCACTGCACGATGGAAGAGCAGAGGGCTGAGGAGGCACGGGTGGCCGCATTGGAAGCGGCGCTGGCCGAGGGGATCGAAGCATTCCGACTGACACGAGAGTACGTTGGTGAATCACTGCTCCCGCGAATCGAAGGATGGTCATGGTTCGACTGGTGCGAGAAAGCAGCCGCACTCATAGAGCGTTCACCGTGAGCATGGCCTGTTCCTTCCCCGGTTGCGAGCGCCACCCGAGCAAGGGAGACACCATCCTGCGGATCTCCGCGAAGGGTGTCCCGTTTGTAGGCCGTTGCGAGAAACACTACGGCGGCGAGGACGGCGAGCAACTAGCCAGAGGTGCCGAGGAAGCCGCTCGCGCTGCCCTCGATTCCCACGACCCGAAGGAGGGAACATGAGCGACATCGAAACGATCCGGGAGTCGTTGCAGCGCGGCTACCACCCACAGGGGCACCATCCGAACTGCACCACGCTGGCAGATGAAGGGTGTCACTGCTACGCCCAGGCTGCTCTCGACCGTGTGGAGGAGTTGCTGGCCGAACTGGAAGAGACGCTAGATCGGGAACACAGAAGGATAGCCGCTGCCCTCGCTTCCCACGACCCGAAGGAGGAAACAGATGGACGCTAGGGAGCTACTTGCCGAGATGACCGCCGCACCATTCGGAGAACGATACGGAATCACAGGAGCGTCCGCTATCTCGACCTCTCAGTGTGAGGAAGGGCCGGAGGGCATCACTCTCGACCAGCATCATCGCACCATGACTCACCGCTCTGGCGCACGTTTTGAGATCACAGTCGTAGACATTCTTCCTCCCCACGACCCGAAGGAGGGAACATGAGCGGGCGATGGCACAAACTGACCGGATGGGAGAAAGCAGGGCTTATCGCGTGCTTCCCTCTGTGGTTTCCATTGGTCGTCTTCGGCTCGATTATCGGGGCGTTCATTTGGGCGATCATCAAGGGCACAGATTTGGTGTTCGGGCCATGACCGACTTTGACCCGAAGGAGGGAACGTGAGAGAAGTGCTGACAGGAACGATATTCGTCTTGATGGCTGTAATCCTCATCTTCTTCGGCTTGGTGCTGTGGATGATGTGGTCGGATCTGTTTCCACCGTCAAACCGCAATAAGCGGAAGGGAGGAGCATGAACACCGATCTCGACGCCCTGGCCGACACGGTGCGGGACGCCATCGACGTGATGGAACTCACGCCCGATGTGGTCAACAACGGTTTCGCGTCCCTCAACTTCCTGGTCGCCATCGCGAAGGAAGCGGAGCAGTCTCTTGTCGCCACACGGAACGCTTTGATCGGAACGCAACGGGTGCGCGATGACTACAAGGCCCGTGCCGAGCGAGCTGAACGGGAGCGGGACGAGTGGAAGTATCAGGTAGCCGAAGGAGTGGAGGAGATCGTTGCCCGTGCCGAGGCTGCGGAAGAGCGGGTGGCCGAACTGGAAGGGGCAATCTCTCATCCCGGTATCAGACGTGATCTCCTTTGGATGGCGGAGGGCCGCAAGAAGGAAGACAGAAAGCATGTAGACGAGCTTCTTGCCGTCGCTTCCCCCGACACGAAAGAGGAAGAATGAGCAACTTCGACCGTGACGACAAACAGGTGATGGTGCATGGCTTCCGGCAGGTAGCGGAGGTGCTGGCCGAGTTCCGCAAAGCACTGCTCGACGCCGGTATCCCCCGTTTCCTCGCTGGTGCTTTGACACTACGGCAGTTCGAGGTCCTGACACGCAGGGATTCGTTCGCGAGCATCATTCACATCGGAGAAGTAGATGACGACGATCAGTGAACCCCTCCCGCGCAAGGATCGCATGTGCGTTGTGTGTGGCAACCCGATCCCGCCGACAGCATCACGTTATGCGCCAGCGGATGCGTTCTGCAAGTCACGCTGCGCCCGAGAATACTTCGGCACATCACTGACCGTGGACGTGGAAGGCATCGAATCCGAACTGGCTAAGAGAAAGAGGATGCCGGTATGAGACTCGTCCTCGGGGACTGCATGGAGGCGATGCGGGATCTTCCCGACTGCTCCATCGACTCGGGCGTAACTGACCCGCCCTACGGGTTGGAGTTCATGGGGAAAGAATGGGACAAACACGCTACCCCGGCTGACTTCCAAGAGTGGTGTCGTCAGTGGGGAGTGGAGGTTCTGCGCGTCCTGAAGCCCGGAGGGCATCTGCTCGCGTTCGGAGGCACCCGCACCTACCATCGCCTCGTTTGCGGACTAGAGGACGCGGGGTTTGAGGTCCGTGACACGCTCGCGTGGATGTACGGGAGCGGATTCCCTAAAAGCCTGGACGTGTCGAAGGCGATTGACAAGGCGGCAGGTGCGGAACGGAGGATAGTCGGGACCGGGGCGGCAGTAAAACGAATGATCCCTGGGGCGGATCAGAAACAGACAGGATCGTGGATCAAGGACAACGGGCGCGAGTTCGTTCCTACTGTCACCGCTCCCGCTACGGATGCCGCCCTTCAGTGGAAAGGATTCGGGACGGCCCTCAAACCCGCCTACGAGCCGATCGTGTTGGCCCGTAAGCCTCTCGTGGGCACGGTCGCGGCGAACGTGATGGCGCACGGCACTGGGGCACTCAACATCGACGCGACGCGGATCTCGACAGACGACACATACTCGTATCCGAACGGGCCGGGAGGCGGCAAGAGTCTCCACTACAGCAGCAATAAGCGAAGCGCCGAAGTACGTCCTGATGCGGCGGAGAACAACCCGCTTGGCCGTTGGCCTGCGAATGTCCTGCTTGACGAGGAAGCAGCAGCCATCCTCGATGCCGAATCAGGAGAGTCCGTAAGTAAGTCGGGCAAGCCACGTTCGGGAACCAGTGGGGAAGGATGGGGGCTGACGGCAACTGGCGCAGAATACGACGATCGCGGTGGCCCATCACGCTTCTTCTACTGCGCCAAAACGTCAAGTAACGAACGCCACCGAGGACTCGACGACATGTCGCTATTCGCCTCTGATGGCCCCAGCAAAAACACGCATCCGACCGTGAAGCCAGTTGCTCTGATGCAATGGTTGTGCCGTCTCGTGACTCCACCGGGAGGAACGATCCTCGACCCGTTCCTCGGATCTGGAACGACCGGGATCGCCGCCACACTCGGAGGATTCGACTTCATCGGAATCGAACGAGAGGACGAATACATGCAGATCGCACGCTCCCGCATCGACCACTGGACTGTCGGGTACGAAAAATGACGCCCCTCGTTCACGTCTACGCCCGACACAACGGCAAGGTAGGTGTCTGCTGCCCCTCCGTGATGATGCCCCAAGCCGTCGCAACCTACCTCGACCAAACCGAACCGATCGGGCTGCCCGGTATCAGGTGGAAGGTGTCACCGATCAAGCACTTCGGCAACAAGCAGCCGAACCCGTGTGCGTGTGAGGACGATCCGTTCAGGCTGCACAGGCTTTTCGAGTACGGCCTATGAAACCCTACTGGAAGCACAAGCCAGAACATTTCACGCCGGAAATCATGGCAAGGTTTATGGTGAAAGTGCAAAAGGGCAAACAGTGCTGGGAATGGACTTCGCACATAAACATAGGTGGGTATGCCACTTTCTGGATTGATGGTAGGAGTTGGGTTGCCCATCGCTACATCTACGAGGCGGCGGTAGGGGAAATACCTGATGGATTGCAACTCGATCATCTATGTCGAAACCGAGGTTGCGTAAACCCAGATCACCTAGAGCCAGTAACAGGGAGGGAGAACTTACTTAGAGGTACTGGTTTTGCAGCCATCAACGCCCGCAAAACCCACTGCATTCACGGGCATGAATACACGCCGGAAAACACTTACATCGCCCCTGGCGCAAATCGCCGAAAATGTCTGACGTGCGACAAATCGGAGGAGCGCAAAGCCAAACACCGAGAAGCAAAACGGGCGAGAAGTCGGAGGCTCCGTGCCCAGAAATAGAACACCAGCAGACGACGCCTGGGATCTCCTCGCAGCATCCTTCGGTGAGCCACGCACGAAAACAGAACGGAGTATGTTCGGAAAGGTGGTTCGTGAGTTGATGGAGGCAGGAGCAACACCCGAGGAAGTGGAGAAGACATGCGCTTACGTCCTCCAGCGTTTCGACAATCCTTCGGTGATGAGTATTCCGAAGTGGTTCAGCGTCAGTCAGAAGCAGGGACCGCAGATGAGTCCACAGCAAGCGGAGATCGCCAAACTAAGGATGGTGGAGTGATGTGCATGATTGACCAGTGTGACGAGTTCCCATCCGTCTACTCATCGAAAAAACGCAGAGCGAAGATGACCCACACATGCGATGAGTGCAGGCGGGAGATTGCGGTCGGTGAAACATACGAGCGCTTCGACGGCAAGACGGATGGAGACTGGTGGTCGTGCAAGACGTGCGCCCACTGCATTGCCGCCCGAGGATGGCTCACCGAGGTTTGTGGCGGGTTCGTCTTTCACGGAGTCCGACAAGACCTTGAAGATCATTGGGAGGAAGACCCTCTCTATCACTCACTCACGTTTGGTCGTGTCATCGTCGGGATCAAGAATCACTGGCAGCGAAAAGGGGAGATGCTTCCGATCCCCTCCTTCGATGGATATGCGTGGCCTCACTGATGACCCGAGATGACTCGATCACGATTGTCGCGATGGTCTGTGCCGCATGGCCCGGTAAAGACTGGGATGCAGCGCAGCTTGACTCGTATGCTCGTGCTATCGAAGGTTGTGACGCCCAACAGGCAACGGACGCTGTTTTGCGAGCACAGAAGGAACTACGCTATCGCCCTTCGGTTGCCGAGCTTCTGGAGTTCATCAAAATCGAACGTCGGCTGTCGGAGACAGACGAGCCGATGCAACGCCGCGAACTGCCGAAAACGACTCGCTGTCCAGATTGGGTGAAAGGATGGTGTTTGTCTCGCGCCCGCTACGGGGACTTCCGCATCTGGCCGCAACAGGATGTGTTCGCCATGTCCCAGGACGTGATGCCTGCGGAAGATCAGAAACGCTACATGGAGGAAGGGGCATCGCTGTCGATCGATCAGGTGTTCCAGGCGATCAGCGTATGAGTGACAAGGTTGTCTGCGCGGCGTGCAAGAAGCCGATCAGCGGTGCACGCACCGTGATCGAAGGCAGGTGGCATTGCGGAGACTGCACCTACAAATACGACTATCCCGGCAAGCAGGTCGAGGAGACGAAAGCGCAACGTGCTTTGCGAATACAAGACGAGACGCTGTTTCCGTTACCGCCGAAGAGAGGAAAACGATGAGCCAGATGTGGCTGGACAAACTGGAGGCCGCGACCTCGCAAGTCGAGCGGGACGAGATCCTGTTGCGCGAATTTAGGGCAATGGGGAAAGCGATCAGGAACGATGATCGCGTTCAGAGAGATCGCTTGCTAGACGATGTCGAGGAACAGCTACGCGCACTTGCGTCCCGTGCCCTAACGGTGATATAACTAGACTTCATGGCAAGAGATCCCAACCACAAAACCAAGAGCGCCCGCAAAGACCTTCTCGTCACCGACGTGCCCTCCGAGATTAGGAAGGCACTCGTCAGTGAGGCGAAGGCTCGTGACTGCTCGATCAACAAGGTGGCCGTCCAGATCCTCGCGACAGCATTCAAGGTCAAGTACGTCGAGCCGGTCAACGGGCTGCGCGGACACGAGGGGGCACCTCGGTACAGGACGGCTGATCCTTCGACGCTGCTCGTCAGGGGTGGAGCAAAACTCCACCGGGCGATCACCGCCGACGCAGCAAGGAGAGGCGGCACCCTCCGTGGAGTTGTCTTGGAGAAGATCGCTCTGAACTTTCAGATCGAACCACAACCAATCGGGAGACGCCCGAGGAAGAAGGCAGTATGACTGTTGCACCCGAAGTGACGGAAGCACCGATCGGACGCCCACTGTCAGGGAACCCGGAGACAATCCAGCCCTGGCAGACAACCTCGGCCAACCCTCCCGCACCGGAGGCGAAGGACAACGATCGCGAGTACGTCGTGCTGCGCCGCGTCCCCTCGCAGGAAGAGGAGAGGGCGGACTGGTACGAGTTCGTCGCGAACGTCGAGGCCACCTCCGCACAGCAGGCAGTACGGAAGGCAGCGGAGACTCCCGGCACGTCGTTCCTCGATCCCGAAGGATCAGTGACGCTCGTCGCCATCCCGACACGCTCGTTCTCGCCCGTAACTGTCTCGGTCAAAACCGTTAAGACTGTCGTCCTGTCATAGCCTCGTGCCTCGTGAGTCTGTTCAGGAGAAAGCCTTCCGCTACCTACGGGAAGGCCGACTCACGATCGAACGTGTCGACCAGCACGGAGGACTTGTGGTAGCCCAATGTCGGGGGACCGAAGGTGTTTATTACCTCGGCTGGGATGTCGCCAAAAAGCAGTGGCGCTGCCAATGCGAGGAACGCAAAGGACAGTGTTCGCACCTGACAGCGTTGAGAATGTTGGTCGTCAGGTGAGCGTCATCGAGCGTCATCGAGCGTCGTCAGCAGGGATACGGAAGGCAGCAGAGACTCCCGGCACGTCGTTCCTAATTAGAGGAGAGTCACTATGGCGTTATATAAGAACGTAAAAATCTGTATCGAGGGTGTTGACCTCGAAATTATCCGGATCAAGCGGTCGTGGTTAGGCAGGTCCGTTGTCGTGATAAAGGATCCGGATGGAACCGTCTATCAGCTGTATGCAGGTGACACACTCAGCCTCAAGGTTGCATTTTCGATGCGAAATGAACCCGAGGGTACGACATCCAGGTGAAGCAATGGCGCTGCACCTGCCTCGCTCGTGGTGACTGCGCTCATCTGCGTGCGCTTCGTAGCGTGGTGGCTCGGTGAGTGCCGTCGAGCGTCGTCAGCAGGGAGCAAAACTCTGGCTTGATCTGGAGACAGCCGGTGCGATCACACCCGTCTCCCTGACTCTCCCCGAAGGCGTCTCCTACGACAAGTGCGAGTCTCTGGCAGCGATGTTCGGAGGGTTGAAACGCACCACCTCGTTCCTGATCGGGGATCTGCTTCTGTACGCGAAACGAGAGCACGGGGAAGCGTATGCGCAGTTGGCCGAAGCAACCGGACTGGCCGACTCCACCGTCTCGAACCTCGAAAGCGTCTGCAACCGTGTGCCTCCCAGCGTTCGACGCGAAGCCGTGCCGTTCCACGTCCACGCCGAAGTGGCTGCCCTGGAACCCAAGCAGCAGGACAAGTGGCTGAAGCTCGTGGAGAAGAACAACTGGACGCGACAGCAGTTGCGAGACGAAATGCACGGGCCTTCCGTGCTGCCCCCCGTCGCATCCGACGATCTAGCCGCAGTCGCCCGCGCTCTCGTGCAAGGAGCCAAAGAGTATGGGCAAGACTTCCTGGTATCCCGTGACTCGTTCATGCGACTTCAACACGCGATAGGAGAAACCGAATGAACTCTGTTATGCCCAAGCCTCGTGCCCCCTGGTGGCTGCATGTGCAACCCCAAGAGGGAGAAGATTTCGTTGACTTCTGGCTTCGAGTGGGGATCACGATGACGAAAATCTCGTGGGCGCTCGACGTGAAACTCAAAGGAGCGGAGGACGTGGCGAACGACCGTCTCGCCCATGTCTGCTCCGAACGCTTCCGTCACCTCTACCTGCGCAAAAGGAATGCGTGGCTCACGTCTCATGGCTTCCCCTCTTAGGCTCAACGGCAAGCAGTTGCAGAAGGCGCTGATACAGCAGGCGCAAAGGCAAGGATGGTTGTGCCTCCACTTCCCTTCCGTCGAGACGAAACAGGGGTGGCGCACACCGCTCGCCGGAGATGCGAAGGGGTGGGTAGATGTGTTCCTTCTGCGTGAGCGAGCCGTTGCCTTTGAGATCAAGGGAGACAGCGACTCACTCAGACCCGATCAAGTGAAGTGGGGTGATGCGCTCCTGCGAGCCGGGATCGAATATCACGTCATCCGTCCGAAGGAATGGCGAGACGGAACCGTAGACAGGATCTTGACGTGAGGCACAAGCCCCAAAACGGGCTAAGGAAGTCGGAGTGGATGGTTGATGATGTCACTATGCATCAAGCAAAAGAGATTGTTGCTCGCCTCCATTACTCACGAGGATCATCCCATACTGCTGTCTTCCGGCATGGACTATTTCGCAACGAGGACTTCCCGCTCTACATATCAGGGTGCGCCATGTGGATGCCACCGACCAATCGGGCGGCTAAGGCAAGCACCGATGGAGAATGGAGGAGGGTGCTCGCTCTTTCGCGACTTGTCATTGAGCCTGAAGTCCCGACAAACGGAGCTTCATTCTTGCTCTCCCAGAGCGTCAAGAGAATCGCCAGAGACGGAAGGTGGGATGTGCTTGTGACTTACGCGGATGAGTGGCAGGGGCACACAGGGGCAATCTACAAAGCCTGCGGCTGGGAGTACCGTGGTTTGACCGTGGCAACTCCCACTTACGTCAAGAACGGTGTTCTCACCGCTCGACTCTCAACGAAAACGAGAACCCACGCCCAGATGATCGACCTTGGAGCAGAGATGATTGGAAAGTTCGCAAAGCACAAGTTCGTAAAGGTGTTGCGATGAGTACCGCTGGCGGTAAGAGAACATACGAACCCGACTTCAAGAACCCGAAGGCGAAGAAGGACAAAGGGACGATGAAGTCGTTGCACGCAAAAGGCGGCTTGTGCGTCATCTGCGGCAGCCGGAACGTCGAACTCCACCACGTTCGCTTCCGCTCGCAAGGAGGTTCGGACGTGCCGGAGAACCTCGTCATGTTGTGCTCCGACTGCCATCTGATGATCCACGCCGAGAACAAGGACGTGCGCAAACTGCTCGGCCAGCACATCGCAGCGCATCGGCCCGACATCATCGCGCACATCAAGAAGTCAATGGGCGAAGACGTGGGAGCGGAATGGCTGAAACGCCGCCTCAGCCTGTAATTCCCCGGATGGTCGAAGGCACCGCCGTCTGCGAGTGTGGTGCGATCATGGACCGCTGGGACTACAAGGCCATCCCCTCGAACGAACAGTGGATGTTCTACCGTTGCCGCGAAGTCACCGATCATGTGACAGCGGCGCTGCCCAAAGGACAGAATTGAGTATCGACTACCGCGCCCGTATCGCCGAAATCGACCAGCAACTCGGCGACCTGTACCGCCAACGACGTATCGTGATGGAAGCGTTCGCGGAAGAACAGGGGCCAGCCGTGCTGCCGGTACGCACCAAACGAACCGACACACAGAGACTGGTGGCGAGATGCCCCCGGTGTGGTGGCTCGACCAGCGACTCCGAAAAGGTAGACGGCGACCGCTAAACGCGGTAGCCTTTCATCCAACAGAACAACCAGACTCCCCACCAGCTTTGAGCGTGGGGATGTCGGCCTGTCAGCAAGCGTTAGGAGCGACCGTGAGGTCATCCCGAACCATTGCACTCACCATCGTCGTTACGTTCACCGTCGTTCTCGCCCTGTCTGTCGTCCAAACCTCCCGAGCGGCCAAGCCCACGCTGACGGCCCTCATAGCCGAAACCCAGAAGGGGCTATGGAAGTGCCAGGATCAGCGTTCCGTGGCCCGCACGCGCTCGTCAGTGACGCCGTGGGCACTCCCCAAGTCTCACCGTTACCGCAAGTGGGTGCTGAAGACGTGGACGAAGCGGCAAGCCCAATGCCTCGTTGCCCTCCACGCTCACAGCGAGATGATCGCCCTCCTGAACCGTGGCCTCTCAGGAACACCGATGGCGAGCACGGGAAGGGAGCTAGAAGCAGCAGGACGTAGGCACGGCATCCATCCTGCGTTCATCGCTGCCATCGCTGGAACGGAATCATCGTTCGGAGCAGCAGCATGTTCCTCCAACCGCTTCAACGCCTTCGGTCTGTCCTCGTGTGGAGCAGGCTGGAGGGTGCCGAACTTCCAATCGTGGGCCGAAGTCTACGATTTCATGGGAGCATTTCTGAGCGGACGCTGGCCTTCTGCCTCATCCACCTTCGACTACCACGGCTATGCAGCGTGTAGCGACTGCTGGGGCCGCAAGAACGCTTACTGGATGAGTGCCCGATTCGGACTGGGCAACGCGGTTCGCTACTGAAAAAAGTGAGGCACCCGCCGAGGGGAAATGGCGGGTGCCTCTTACGCCGGAGGTCCGGCGATCTTTCAAGGTTCCTTCGGTGCCTGGTACACGAAGCCGGATGCGATGATCGCAACGGAGGCGGCGGTCAGAAACTCGGTTTGCGACACGATGCCGTCGTCGAGTGCTACGACGAGAGAGGCTATGCCTGCGGTGAGGATCGCGAGCACGGCTTTCGCGACGGGGGCTGCCGTGGTGTTCTCGACGAGCCAGACCATGCCGCCCGAGCCGAGAACCGCGAGTGCTGCGACCAACCAGGCTTGGCCGGACAAGTCACCGATGTTGCCGCTCGAAACGGTGCCGAGCGCGAGGACGAGCGCACCGATCCCCGAGACAGCAATAGCTGTAAGTGCTTTCAGAACTCCCATGTCTTACCTCCGTACCAGTAGAACGATCACGATGACGAGGAGGATCAGGAACAGCAGCCCCCCTCCTACGTATGCGTCTGCTAGAACCATTGCTTCCTTCCTACGGTTTGGGGATCACTGAGAGACAGTCGACGGGCGGGATCTTCTTCAGCGCTTTCGCGGACTGCGTATACGCCTTGGACGCCTCCAGGTTGATGTCCGCCTGGGCGGTGTCGCCGGAAGCAAGGTACTGCTTGTATTTCTCCATCGAGGCGGCAGCAGCAGTGAGGACGACATCGAGGAGCACCCTGTTGTTGACGCCCATTTGTCGGCGGAGAACGTTGCCGCGCCCACACGATTTCAACTGCGCCCCATACGCTCGCTCCTGAATCACCCGAGAGGCAGTTGCAGCGACGATCCTCGCGCTCCGCTCCGCATCCACCGCCCGGTTGTTTACGAAGTAGATCCCCACAGCCAAAGGAACCAGAACGATGAACGCGATCGGCAGCGCGACGAGAGTCGAGACTCGCCGGTACATCTTGTGCCTCGCGTCCTGCCTGCGGGTTTCGCCATTTTCGCGCTCGCCCTCAGCCACGACCCTGCCTGCTTCTGCCTGCTCCCTGTCTCGTTCGCTCACAAAACACCCCCGATCCAGAAGATGATCCCGACGAGCAGAAAGATCACAAGCAGGTCCGCGAGATGCAGCATCATCCAGTGAATCCTCTGTTGCCGATCCGTTATCACGGCTTCTCGTCCTTGCTGTCGTCCCACCGGCCTACCAACCACCTCGACAGCACCCCGGAACTCACGATCCCCAGACACACCATCGCGAACACCATTGCCGTCAGGTTGTATGTTCCCCGGAATGTCTCCGTCCCTAACAAGACGAAGCCCGCGATCGCTGCCGCCACGTCGCGGATCTGCCCCCACCACGCCCATCTCTTCTCCCTCTGTCGGTTTGACGGCACTCATACGACCCGAGACGCATTCATAACTGGGCGTGCGCCTTCAACTGCGCTCCGACAAGCACCGCGCCATGACTGTAGTCCGTATGGTGCGCGAGTTGCCGACCTGATCCCCAAAGGAGTTCGACGTTAATGCCGCAATGACAATGTGGCCCTCCCCCGATGTTGTTTGCCCCAACATATCCCATCACCGTGCCCTTCGCGAAGTACCTTCCCGTTGCCGGGGCGTACCTGAGATGCCCGAACCAGTACCGGATCTTCGAGACACCCTGACCGTAGAACGCATCACCCGGACGAGAAGAAGACTGCTTTGTGACTTTCAGGTCTTCGGGGGCAATGACGGAGGCTCCTTCGTAAAAAGCGTCGTCGAAAGCCGGGAACAAAGGGATTCCGTCCGTGGCATGAGTGAGATCCTGCTGAAGGATGCTTCGTCCTCCTCGGGAGATCGGCCCCAAGGCTGGAACGATTGGAGGTGGAACGTACATCTCATCGACCACGAGCTTGCGGGAGAAAGCATCGAGGGCGTACTGTCCGTTCGCGATCTTGAGGCTGCGTATCTGAATCCACCGTTCGCGCCCGTAGCCATTGGCACCAGGATCCCAGGCGTCCAGGGCTTTCTCCAGCTTCAAGTTGAAGCGGTCGTCCAGTTGATCCATGCTCGTGTCCGTGAACCCAATCCCGGCACGCTTCATTGCTCGCTTCAGCGCGAGAGCTGTCGGTCCTCGATGATTGCCCAGACCTCCAACGGAGTATGGACCTGAAAACGGAAACTGGGCAGAAGTCAACACAAGGCAAGTATCCCTGAAGAAGCGGTCGCCGCCTCAATGCACGCCCTGCACGTCGGCTCCAACTTCGGTGCCTTACCGGGCCTCGGGTCGACCTCGACAGCGTTTATGACGACACCACAAAGAGCGTCTTTGCGGAAACCACGAAGTCCCTTGAAGAGATGAACTTCACCATCAACTAGCTCTACCGCTGCAAAGAACATTCGTCCTCCTACGACTCGTAAACAAGATCCGTGTCAGGGGTGTTCTGCATATTGTTCGTCATCGGCCAGTAGACCGCAGCGAGTGTCGAATAGAGCACATCCCGGTCAACAACATCTTCGTTGAAGACGAGCGTCGACGCCCGATGGTAGTACGTCGGACTGTTCGTCAGCGTGTATTGGTCAACAAGGTTATAGAGCGCCATCCGGTCCTGCAACGGATCGCTGTTCCCCGCTTCCTTGTCGTTGAACTCGCCACCCGAGTTCAACTCCTGCTGGTTGAACTGCACGCACGTCGTGTCCACCCACGTCGTGCGCGAATAGGTTGCGTCATCCCAGAACACATCGGCATATACGACGAACAAACCAGCCGCAGCGAAATGGAGGTAAAGGTCGCCCGTGACATTGTTATTTGGTGAGGTTGCCGCGCCCGTCGAGAACACGGTGTCGAGCGCGTTCGTCCAGAAGTTGTTGATTCCCAACCTAACAGAGCCACCAGCAGCAACAGTGACGGGAGTCTCATAACTGAACCCATAGGCGTAAGAAGGTTCGCTCGTTCCTCCCGGCACGGCTTCGAGGATCTTGATTCGGTCGCGGTTCTCACCGAGGGCCTGCGGAACACTGGAACGATACGGAATACTGCTCATCAGAATCCTTGTGGTGAGGTGAGGATAGGATCAATCGTCTCTAAAGCATCATCCGAAATGTTGGTGCGCCAACCGTAGATCCGCTGGTACTGAGTCTCTTCCATCGTGCCTAAAACAGTGGCACCCAGCAGTTGTCGAAACGCCTCCTGCGAAGCCCAAACGGGAACGCGATCACCAAGTTGGTAGTCCTGCCACGGGCGCGGGCTGCGCTCGGGAGCGGGCTTGAACGTCACCGTCTCCCTCCCATCCTTGCGGATCGCAAGTTGGCGTTGAGCGAGACTGAGGACGGCCTCGGGGATGATCTGCCCAGGGAAGAACTGCTGCGCCCAATACTCGCCGTACTTCGCCACCGAAATTGCGTCCGTCTCGGGAGGGTCAGCGCGATCGGTCGCGTACTTCCCTCCCTGACCGGCAAAGAACTTCACCTTGTTTGCCCTCGACGTTCCGTCTAGTACGCGTGAAAGTCCGACAAGTGAACGACCCGGCATGTTCCAGGCAAAGATTTGTTCATCTCGGATCACTCCGGCCTGCGCGTGGACGTTCAACTGCACAAGGTAGTTGGGGCGGTTCAACGGATCGTAAATGGGTTCGAGGACGATGTCGCAAACATTGAGATTAGTGACCTGCTGCCACGCCTGTCCCACCGTCGTTCCCTGCTGGAAATTGATGTCAATGACCATCCCCGCACCCGTCTCCAGAGTGCCCGTGTAGAATCCCGTACCGACGTATGTTGCCCCGGCATCGACGTAGGAATGACCGTGGTTGATAATCGTATTTGCGAGCAAGGTGCCGATTACGACGGACGCCTGCGTGGCGGAAAACGAAAGACCGTTCACACCTGGGAGCACTCCGTCTGCATTGCACACGGGGCGCGACATCAGGTATCTCCACGGGTCATACCCAATGAAGCGAGTGCGAGCATCGTCCTGCGCCGCCGTGTCCTCGATCATCTGGCATAACGTCGCGCCACGGACAACGTAATAGGGGGGCGTGTTGAACTCCCGCCGGAACGCCCACAGCAAGCGTGTCCCCTCGGCGAGATATGGGTCGCCTTCCGTAACCGACGGAAGCCACACCTGCGAGTTGTCCGAAGGCGCTGTTCCCTCGACCGTCAAAGGAGCGTTCAACGTCACCTCGACAAAACGGTCGGATGCGAGCTTTGATAGATCCGTAATTCCCTCCCCGTCCAGGGAAGCGAGGAAGTAGCGCCACAGAGGAGAGTTGAACGAACCTACAGAATCAGTTGCGAACTGGATGTCGCCAGAGACGGGCATCAGGACGACACTACCCGATAGTGATATTCCTGCGAAGGTACGAGTCCTCCCACGACCGCGCTTACCGGAACGGCGACAACACCCGACCCTACACTCACGGGAGTCGTTGCTGCTCCGTAGGCAACGGTACGTCCGTACTCGAAGTAAGCAGTCGTAGCCACTCCCCCAGGGTTCACTGTCCCGTTGAACGTCGCCTGAGTGGCACTCACGTCCGTGGCCGCTGTTGCCACCGCCCCCCCGCCGCCGAACTCGTCCGTTACGAGAGTGAGAGTGGCGGGAGCGACAGCCGAAGACGAGAAGAAACCCGTGAACGAAGGGAAAGTGGAAGTGAACAGATCGCTGGAGCCGTAAGCGGTCGTCCCGATCTTCACGTCTTCCAGGTAATAGTCTCCGTCAACCGGGGAACTGTACGGCCCCCATCTTGCAAGAACCGCGTTGGGAGTAAGGACGTCAGCGAGAAACGTGCCGTAGTCGTCACCGTCAATCCTGACCTTCAGCCCCACCCCAAAAACAGAAGCCATCTCGACGAGATGAAACACATCAGCCTCCGTGTGGTTCGTCGTGATGTAACCGAACGTGCCGCCCAGGAAGTCAGAGTAGAAGGCCCATTTTATCGTTCCCGTATCGTTCCACAGGAGCAGGGTGAAGAGTTGGGAGTACCCGAATGTGTCATTCACAATCGTAATGTCGAGTGCCTGACTGCCGTCTCCTCCCGCGACAAGCGCCGCCCGCGCGGAAGCCGTCAAACCGAACCCGCAACTCACATAAAGGTCGTTCTCGGGAGTGACCGCATCCCAAGTGAGGTTGACGCTTCCGCCCGCATAACTTGCTTTGGCCTGATTGGACATTATCCGTGTGCTGGTGCCCAGAGAATGTCAACGTCAGCGCCCGTGATTCCCACCGTGTTATTCCCCGCCACGAGCGCCCAGTAATCGGAGGACAACTGAACCACTCCTGCCTTCAGGTTCGCACCACTTCCGTTCAGGAAGATCGTGTTGCGGAACGTGTCGATCTCAGCGTAATTGGCACCTGTAATCGCTATCCCACCCGGCAGCGCGTCGTTGTAATTGAACTCGATCCCGGTCGTCACGTTCTCCAGCGTGAAGGTTGAACCAGACAAGTTGGAAACCTGGAAGACAGGCAAGTAGTCAGCCGAACCTGTATTCGCGAGAACCGCCGTGTTCCCATCAGTGATCGTCGTCAACTGCTGCGTCAAATCCTGCGCATACGGATACTGTGAGTCGATTGTCACCGTCACGATCCCGAGCGGACCCGACATTGTGAATGCCGGATAGGCGAGCAACCGAATGTCGTCGAGGATACGGTCGTTCCCTCCGTCGACCTGCCACGTCAACCTACCCGCGTTATCACCGGCATTCAGAAGACTACGGAACGCCCCGGTGAGGTCGCCAACCATTTCCGCGAGAAGCGCGTCACAAGCAACAGTGTCGGCGCTCTCCCACAGTTGGATTGCAAGCTGCATCTGGGTGCCAGTGAGGAAACGATGGTGAAGGATCGACCCGTCAGCCTGCGGAACATCGTCGGTTGTGGAACGAACAGTGATGTCGAAAGAACAATTCTCCTGGTCAAGAAGGTAGAGCCGATCGGAAAGGACGTTCAAGATCAGGGTGCCGTTGTACGGGTTCGTAACGTCGAACTGGATGGGCGAAGCCCACTTAGGGACGGCAGGCATCAGTAACCGAAGACCGCCGCCGCCTTAGTGGCGTCAATCGCAGTTAGAGAACCAATGCGTCCTCGGTTCCCGGTGATGGGAGCAGGAACGGTTGTAGCCCCACGAGAAATCATTGCTGCAATCGTAGCGAGGTACGCCGTCTGTTTCTCACTCTCCGAGAGAGTCGCGTCAAGGACAGGCAGAGTAGGATTCAACGCTTTCACGGTTTGCCCTAGTGCTCCCCTTGCGTCCTGGCCGGAAAGCACACCGTTGCGACCCGCGATGTTGGAACCGAATGTGTTGAACTGATCGGCTGCCTCCTGAAACAACTGGGAGAGCGTAAAGCCTCCGCTATCTCCACCACCCGTGCTCTTGCCGAGGTTCTTGATCTGAGTCCGAATCGCGATGATCTGCCCGTCCAGCCGCTTCACCTCCAGGGTCGCATCAAGAGCCTTCTGGGAACCCTTCTTCGCCGCACGAGCGATAGCCGCGAAACGATCCCTCTCGGTATCCAGAATCTTGATGCGAATGTTGAACTCGCGCTTTTCGTCAGATGTCCTCGTCGTTCCTGACGCACGGGATATTCGGTTGTCGCTGCTCTGAAGTTGGATGTCAAGGATCGTCTGACGCAACTGCTCCTGCGCGGCCTGACGCTGCCTCTCGTTCTCGATTGCCTCGTTGGCACGGCGTGTGGCTTCCGCCGCCGCATCCCGCCTCCGTGCCTCCTGCTCCGCCGCAGCCCTATCCTCATTAGAGGCGATCTCGCCCAAAACAGCGTCACGCTGGGACTGCGCCGACTGCAACTGTCCCGACACAACCAGGAACGCCTCCGTGCCCTTCTTCAGCCGAGACAGCTTGGCCTTGAAGAAAGCCACGATCTTGTTGTCGGCAACTAGTTCGGCTTGCAGTGATCCTCGAATCTGAGCGTCGATGACAGCCTGTCGCAACTTCAATGGAACGAGAATTCCCTCCAGGGCTTTGTCGGATTCAGCCTTTGCACGAGTAGCTTCCTCGATCGCCGCCCTTCTTCTCTTCGCCGATTCCGTCAAGACAGGAGTGGGACCATTCCTCACTGCATTAGGGGCTGGGCCGGGATCGGGAGGTAGCGTCGTGATACCGAACTGCCCACCGTCTGCAAGAGCATCCAAGCGAGCCTGCCGCGCTATTTCCTCACGTACCGTTGCACGAGCCTTCTTGATCTGATTGACAACCTCCTTCCCTGTCTTCGGGAGGAAGAAAGCAGCGCGCTTGGCGATCCTTTCGAGAGAATCACCTAGTGTGTCTCCCTGATCTTCCCTCAAGAAGTCAGGGACTTCGATCGAGCCGATCTTACTGAAGAAGGCAGCCATAGCGTCGGCAGCTTCATTGGCTCCAGAGACGATATTGGCGAGTTCGCCCGTCAACTCGGTCAAAGGCCCATCAACCAGATCGCCCAACTTCAACCCCAGCGTTTCCGTCTGTGACTGAAGTCCCCTGAACTGTCCCTTCAGCCCCTTCGCTTTCGCTTCCGTCAGATCCTGGATCGAGTTCTGATCCTCAAACGCAGCGGTCAACCGGCGAAGTTCCCCCTCCTGCTGCGAGAAGATGATGGATGCAGCCCGGATCGCGTCCTGACCGAAAATCTGAGTGAGTGTCTGCTGCTGCTGAACAGGAGTCAAATCGGCAAGCGCGGTGCGGTACTGCTCGATCAGCGGGACGATCTGCTCGCCAATCGACAGCGTCTTATCAATGCTGATTCCCAAAGCATCCTGAAACAACTTGGCTTCCTTCGTCGTCGGCACCAAGCGAAGCAAGGCGGTACGCAGAGACGTGCCTCCGTCAGCGCCCTTCAATCCAGCCAAACCGAGTTGCGTCAGCAACCCCGTCGTGTTCTCGATGCTCAACCCCACCTGATTCGCAACCGCCGACACCTGCTGGAAGCCAGCGGCGAAATCGGTGATCTCGCCTTGGGCGGCAATCGAAGCGTCAGCGAGGAGTTCGGCAACCCGAGTTGCCTGATCGCCAGCGAGTTGGAAGGCGTTCAACTGGGTGGCAGCGATCTGGGCTGCCGAGCCAACGTCAATGTTCGCTGCCGTCGCCAACTGCAACACGCCTCGTGAAGCATCCAGCGTGTCGTTGACGGACAACCCGGCTTTCGCGAGTTCCGTCATCGCAACCGCAGCATCACCGGCGGACGTAGCAGGGAGACTCAGATCCGCACCGAGATCCTGTGCTGCCTGCTGCACTCTCCTGATCTCATCAGCAGACGCTCCGGTGACAGCAGCGAACGTGTTGATCTGCTCCTCGAAATCAGCAGCAGACGTGACCGCTCCCTTGATTGCCAAACCAGCGACGATGGCCGCGACACCTATTCCCTGAAGACCAAGCACCACGCCGGGGGTGATGCGCGACAGTCCGACGAGAGCGCCGCGTGCCGCGTTCGCGTTCGCTGTCGAACTGACAACGGCTGCCTCCTGCACTCGCAACTGGGAGATCCGAACGGACTCGGTAGCGATGGCCGCTCGCGTCGTCAGCGTCTGGATGCGCTGCTGATTGGTACCGGCGGCGATGGCCGAGGCAAGACGTGCGTTCGCTACCGCCTCTGCGTCCAACGCTTTCGTGACGGCAAGAGCAGCACGAGCCTGCGTCGATGTTGCACCAGCAGCCAAGGTCGCGGCGTTGGCAAGAGCGGTTGTCTGGGTTGTCGCGGCAGCAGCAGCTTGCCCCGTCCGAGCGTTGCTGGCTGTCGCAGCCCCAACGACCAGAGGTGTGATTTGCGCTTGCGCTTTCACGACCGCCGCATTCACCTGCGCTATGAGCGCGGCTTGGAAAACGCCCGGCGTTGGCAAGACCGTGACGAACGCAGTCCCTACATCTACCCCACTCACGTTTTACGCCTCTTATGAGCAAGCGGCTGCGGCATCGGCATCTCCTTGCCGCCCGTAAACAGCTTCATCGCCTCAGCGTTCTGCTGGTCGATCGTCTTCTCCCGCATCTCGGCAGGAGCCAAGTCCAGATCGAGTTTCGCCCGCTCAGGCTGACTCATGTTGCGCACCAACGAGTGATACACAAGGTTGATGAGTTCCGGGCCACTCAGGCTGCCGATGCCACGGCCGGTTCGGAAGACGTTGGCTCCGTCGATGTCGTTCCAGTTGTCTCGCGTCCATCGCCAGAGGGCAAGGACGCTTCCGTAGGGCGGCTGAACGCCAACTCCACGAGCGCCGTACACAGCGTCTGTAAGTCATCGAACGTGACCGGGTCCTTCTTCCGTTTGCACAGCTTCAGGAACCGCTTGTGCGCGTCACCCTCATCCTCGATCAGATCCAGCACCGAGTTCTCGATCGCGGTGATGTACGCCTCACCCTGCAACGGAACATCCGATGTCAGACGGCGCAAAACGTCGTAGGAGACGTTCGATTCGTAGCGGAAAACTTCGCCGCCGAAGGTAATGTCTCGGTCGCCCAGCGCTCTCTCGCGCTCCCCGTGGCGCTCGGTGCGCTCCTTGTCAAAATCCCTCATGTCTCTCCTTCGGTTGGCGAGGATTTAGTGCGGGAGTCCGCCTCGCCGACGACCTCCCGCAGCCATAATCCTAACCGCGACTCAGGACACCGCTACGACAAAACATCGAGGTCTATGAACTGGAAGCCGCGCTCGCGCAAGACGAACGGGTACGCCCAACCCCGGTGAGTAGCATCAGCGACCAACTGAACCTGCAAAACGCTGTCCACCACCCGAGGCTCAGTGGCACGGATTGAAGCCTGCAAGTCACCCGAACGACGGAACGGCTGCGGAGGAGAACTAGGGCCACCCGGCCACTGTGTTCCCAGGTAGTCGCGTGAGACAGCAACGAGCCGATCACCCTGCGCACTCAGTTCATCAGCGATGCCGCCTGTCGGGTTCGTGAACAGGAATTCCAATCCCGCCACGTTCGGCACGAAAGACATCAGGCTTGCGGGATGCCGTTCAACTCGGTACGGAACCGAAAGAGCCATCCCACACACATGCCCTGCTCCCTCACTGCCGTCCCCGAGTCAAAATGGGTGTTCTGACATTCGTCCTTGAACCTGCCGTCCCTGATCGCGTCATAGAAGCCACACCACAGGCTCCAGCCATCCTGCAAGACAAGGTCAGTCACGTACTCGATGTCGTCGGCGTTGTCGGATTCGGGAGCGCAGCGAACGGCAACGACGTTGAAGGAGACGAGGTTGACTCTGCCGAACTGCGTCCGATGGCCTGTCGCGGCCGGAGGCGAGAAAGGAGATGTCGTTTCCTCACCGATCCTCGGGACCGAAACCGAGAGGAAGGGGCAGCAATCCATGATGACTGGATCGGGGGCGATGTAGGAGCGAGCGGGAATCCCGCCAGCGGTAAGCGCAAGAGAATCCTCGGCAACCGCGAGCACCTCACGAGCGAGAGTGGTGACGCTCTCGACGGTGGAAACGACGACGCTCATACGCCGACCTTACGAGCATATTTCGGTTGCCCCGGACCCCAGCCAACGGGCCTTCGCTTCAGCCCCGCAGGGTTTCGGCTCGAAAGGAAAAGATCGACGAGAGGCAGACCTGTCGCCCAGTTTCCTCTCTGCATACCCCAGGAGACGAACGGTGCCTTCTGAATGCTCACCCCTGCCCGTGTCACCTGAACGGTTCCTGAAGGGAGTTTGCACGCCCCGCCTATGCATGACTGGTAAATCTCTGCTCCGAGTTGCGCCGCTGCTTGCTTGCCGATCTCGGGAGGAACGACACCGTGCACATAGGTGACTGACCACGTTCCTTCCTCGGTGTCGTCGAGGTCGAGCCTTTGGCATCCGGGCCAATACTGGGCGTCACCGTTTGCGTCAGCCATCCGTGTCAGGTACCGCCATTCGTCCAAACGGTATTCGGTTGTCGCGAGAGCAACACCGTCGATCTTCACGGACGTGATCGAGGTGACCGGGTAGCCGGGAAGGAGCGCTCGGGAAAGGCACGAGCAGCCGCAGTCAGAGCCTCCCCATCCCCATCCTCCGCGCCAGAAGCCCCACGGCCCCCAACCAGCCGGGTACTGAGGGGCACCGGGTGACAAACCAGGGAACAGGGAAGGCCAGCAGCCGCAGCCGTCAGAACACGGCCTGACAGTTTGCGAGCATCGTCCTGAATACTGTCGCCCGGAAAGCTCGAACAGCACTTCGGATGCTGCTGCCGCTGCTGCTTCAAGGATGCTTGTGTCGGAACCAACGTCGATGATGGAACACTCGATGATGTCCTGCGGATCGCACCAGACCTGACAGGGTCCGTTGACGGGTTCGCTGACAACCAGAGCGAGCACCGAGGAAGGGAGGATCCTGAACTCACCTTCGATCGTGGCGACAACCGCTCCCGCCCCTTCCGCCCGGTAAAACCAGTTGCCGCCGAGACTGCTTGCTCCCGGCTCGAAAATGTAGACACCCACCGAGGGGTTCGTGATCTCCCCATCAACGCCAAAGACGTAGGTGACTACTACGTTGTCAGGGTCACGAAGGTAGAAGGTGACAGTCGTCGGGTCAGTGGGAACGAATGTCAGGAAGTTGCCCGGCACCGTTTCGATACCGAAGGTTTCGGTGATCCTGACAAAAGTCCCGTTCTGGTAAACCCCCATCAGCCTGCTCTCCCGTCTTCACCGAACACGACCCCGACCGACGAGTCACCCCCGTAAGCGTACCCGGTGTCAGGGTCAGCAGAGTCACCACCGAACACGACCCCGACCGACGAGTCACCCCCGTAAGCGTACCCGGTGTCAGGGTCAGCAGAGTCACCACCGAACAC
>Ga0163151_10000620_pt1 | contig 62311 bp, 68 predicted proteins | sample OliLakLV19MP5IB2_FD_145596 | JGI IMG/M metagenome (GOLD analysis project Ga0163151, IMG submission 145596) | Freshwater microbial mat bacterial communities from Lake Vanda, McMurdo Dry Valleys, Antarctica - Oligotrophic Lake LV.19.MP5.IB-2 | ecosystem: Environmental > Aquatic > Freshwater >... | reverse complement strand
GTGAACTTCTTTCAATACATCCACGACCGAGTCAGTGGCGCGCGGCAGATGCCCTCGCTGGCGGAACTGATCCAACAACGAGCCAAAACGATTAATCTCAGTCCTTCGTGGGGGGCTCCGTAATCGCCCCCCCGGTTTATTGAGAAGATTCCTTCCGCGGACCGTTTATGTGCGTTAGGCCGAGTGCCGCCTCACTTCCCGCCCGCCGTCCGCCGCCGTAATTCGCCGGAAAAGTTCAACAAAAATATCACGTGGTTATCCGAACTTTGCGCTGTGGCCGGCATCAGCACGAGGAACCGTTTGCCATCCGGATGAATGTCCAGATTCCGATGGAAGCCCGTGTTCGCAAGCCTTGTCGACGTCCATAACCGCGGCTTTTCAGGCACGAAGGTATCGCCCTTCGCCGTGTAGCTAACGACCATAATCTGTTGTTCCGGAGTGCGGTAGAACAAATCGCGCCCGTTCCGCGACCATACCGCAAACGCGGCGCCGTTATTCGATATCTGCCACTTCCGGCCGTTGTCCGGAAACGCCCGCACGTATATTTCAGAGGCTCCCGCCTCGAAAGAGCCGTAAGCGATCCATCGTCCGTCGGGAGAAAACGCCGGAGCCAGATTGGTAGCCGGGGTTTGCAAGAAGACCTCGGCCTTTCCAGCGCGTGGACCGCCACCGTCGTTTTCAAGCGGGATGGTCCAAAGATCGCCACTGCCCGAACCATAATCCGCGTATGCGAGCCGCTTGCCGTCCGGCGAGAAGGACCACAACCATTGGGCGGCCTTGCTTTGAGTCAGCGCTTGTGGCTTTCCCGCCCCATCGGCACGAGTCCAGAAGATGCCGGAGTCCCCGCGAAAAGCGATAAAGCGGCCGTCGGGACTCCACGTTGGGAACGCGAAAGTTTCGTCTCCGAAGGTCAACTTGGACATGGCGTCTCGCTGCCAATCGTAGGTCCAGATGTCGGAGCCGCGACTTCCCGGTATGGTCAAAGCCACCAGGTTGCCGTCCGGGGACAGTTGCGGTTGGCCGTAGCCCCCGGGCTTGGCGGGAAGCGCTTGCAACTGGCCCCCGCCGTCCAGCCACTGGAGAGTCACCATCCCGCGGCTCCGGTACACCAGCGTTCCGTCCTGTGAGAAATCGAACTGTGCGGATCCGCTATTGGAGGAATAAGAGACTTCCTGCACGACAGGCAGAGGCGTGCCACGCACTTCCAAGGCGTCCGGATCGAACGGCACCGCAAATAGGGTGCCCCTATTTACGTAAACAAGGTACCCGTCTCCGTTTGAGGCAGGGAGGTAGCGACCGTAAGTGCCGCCCCGTTGCAGCGTCTTCCGGCGGTGATCGTGCAGGGAGATCACCTCAATGTTGGCCCCATCGAATCCACCCGGAAGCGTGCTGCTAGTGAACAACACCGCCTTACCCCCAGGCAGGATTTGGGGCCAGCGATGAGTTAGCTCCCCTTGCGCCAGTTCCGTGAGCGGCTGGGGCGCACCGCCGCCGTCGGGAATCCGTGACAGTGCGGTATGTGAGGCGGCGGTGAGCGTCGCGATGATGGTGTGATCCTCGCCCCACGCGCCGCCGCGTCCAGAGGGAGCGTCGCACAAGGTGACCGCGGCGCCGCCTTCCACCGGAATCTTTTTGAGCATTCCGCCACTAAAAAAGGCAACCCATTGGCCATCGGGAGAAAAGAATGGACCATTAGCCTCTTCGGTTCCCGCCAACTCCGTCGCCTTGGCCTGGTTCAGGCGACGGGTAAACAGCCGCGCTTTCGACACAAATACCAGTCGGGCGCCGTCGGGAGAAATAGTGACGTCGCCGCCGGAATACTCGGATCCCAGATCGGCATCGAACTGCACCAGCGGGCGCTCAGCGGGCGGGATTGCTTTCCACCATCCCATTCCGGCGACAGCCGCAATCAGCGCTAGCGCCGCGCTCACGATCCAACCCGTTCTTCGCCCCGCCGGTGCCGTGATCGCCTCGTCCACGGGATTCGCCAGATACTCCTGTAGGGCGACGCGCGCATCCCCAATATCATGCAGCCGCATTTTGAGATCGCGATTCAAACACCGGCGCAGCAGATCGCGAATCGCCAGCGGCGTCGTCTCGGGAAGAATCTTGAGGTCAATCGCCGCCGTCAGCACGTGGGCGAGCGTATGCGCAACGGTCCCTGCATCGAACAGCCGCCGGCCGGTCAGCATCTCAAACAAAACCACGCCAAACGACCAGATGTCGGTGCGCTTGTCGACAGGCTTCCCGCTGGCCTGCTCGGGCGACATGTAAGCCGCCGTCCCCATAATCACGCCAGCCTGCGTCGCCCCCATCGTTAGCGTCGGCGAGTTCTCCGGGTCGCTGGTCGGAGTGTGTTGCACCGCCGCCAAGCCGAAGTCGAGTACCTTCACCACGCCCTCCGGCGTCACCATGACATTCGCCGGTTTCAAATCTCGATGGATAATTCCTTTTTCGTGCGCGGCTTCCAACGCCTCCGCAATTTGCCATGCGTAGTTCACAGCGGTCGCCAAAGGCAGCGGCCCCCGCAGAATCGAGCCCGGAACCAACTCCATGATCAAAGCGCGTTCTTCGACCCCGTAAATCTGCGCGATATGGGGATGGTTCAGCGAAGCCAGCACCTTCGCTTCCCGTTCAAACCGTGCCAGCCGGTCCGGATCCTGCGCCAACCTCTCCGGTAGAATCTTGATCGCGACTTCCCGATCCAGCTTCGAATCCGTCGCCCGATATACTGCTCCCATCCCGCCTTCGCCGAGCTTGGATGTGATGCGGTAGTGCGCAATGGAGGCGGGGTTGTTCATCTTACCGAGTGATGGAATCGTAGCACTTCCAGGCCTCCGATTCAGAGCGTGCGTGAACCGGCCGATTCCGGAACGGGCCAGACGCTGTCGTCGGGGAATCCGGGCGCGACGCGAGAAGTGCATTGGCCGTTGCCTGGCAGTTCGGTGGATAACCGGTTGGTTCTGGCGGTTTCGACGAATTCCATCGCCCCGGCGGAAGCCACCGTAAAAGTGACGGTGTATCCTACGGCGCCAGTTAATTCGGACCAGGTGAAGAGACGCTTGCCTTCGGCCCCGTTCAACAGTTGCCCGGCGGACGGACTAATGAGTTAGGGCCGCTCCGGTAAAGGTTCCTTCCCTGTGAACCTAAATTCGGCAGTTCGAGCGGCGCGAATCGCGCCAAAGCACTTCGCTTCCTCAACTTCGAACTGCCGCGCAGTTCACCACTCGGGTGACCACTGCTTCTGCTGTCACTACTTGTGGTCCCACGTATTGCCTGGAAGATTTTGGCACAACTGCCGAATTTAGGATGAAGCAGAAGAAAGCATTCTCTCTGAACTGAATGGAGATGCGGCTGACTGGTAAGGGCGTCGAGCTATTTTTCTATGAGGATGACGTGGCCAACGCATTCGGACTTGAGCCCCAGCGGAAGCGGACGAGGCGCGGGCAGTTGCGGAGAACGGAATGATAGTCCGGCGCTAGAATCAGCGGCTGTTCAACACCCTCATCGCGGAGCAGGCCGAGAGCGGGCGGATCGATTTCCTCTTCGCCGCAGAGACGGGTTCTAGGGCGGAGGGTTACGGAGTTATTTGCCCGAGAATAACAGCATGACGAGCACCGGTGGCGCTGGGGAGCGTACCGGTGCGGCGGCGCCAGGTTTGATGGGCGAGGATGGCAAAGGCGACGGCCTCTTTGGCTTCGGCTGGGAGGCCGTAGTCGTCAGTTGTTTGCACCTGCGTCCCGGGCATTAGGCCGCGGAGGTGGTTCATGATTTGCGGATTCTTGGTCCCCCCGCCCGAAGCGATGAGTTGGCCGGGGTTTGTGTCTTTGATCGCTTCGAAGATAGTAACTGGCGTGAGAATGGTTACTGTGGCGATCAGGTCGTATAAGTCGATTTGCGTGGCGAGTAGCTGGGCGACAAACTCGCGGCCGTACTGTTCGCGGCCGCAGGATTTGGGGGGCTTCTTCTTGTAGTATTTGTCGGCTAACAGATCTTGCAGGAGCTTAGCGTTTGGCTTGCCTTTTTTCGCCAGACGGCCGTCCCTGTCGTAGCTCTGTTTGCCCTTGGTGACGATCCAGGCGAGTTGATCGATCACCATATTGCCGGGGCCCGTATCGAACGCGGCTACCTGGTCCGGTTTCGCGGCGGCGGGGAGGATGGTGACATTGGCGATGCCCCCGATATTGAGTAGGACGCGGCTGATTTTGGGGCTGTTGAAGAGCAGGTAGTCAACGAATGGGACGAGCGGCGCGCCTTGACCGCCGGCGGCGATGTCGCGGGGGCGAAAGTTACTGACTACGGGGGTTCCGGTGCGCTCGGCGATGACTTGGGCCTCACCGAGTTGGAGCGTGCAGCCGGGGCCGTGAAAAACGGTTTGGCCGTGACAACCGATGAGTTGGGGTTTGGATTGGAGCTTGTGGACGGCTTTGGCGTACTGTTCGCCGAGTTCGAAATTGAGCCGGGCAATTTCGCCGGTATGGGCTTCGGCGTTGGAAATGGCGAGGATTCGTTGACGGAGGTTTTTGGGATAGGCAAGGGTTGTGTATTCGAGGAGGTCCCAGCGCTTGCCGTTGAGTTCGATGGCGGCGATGGTAATGCCGTCGAGGGAGGTACCGCTCATAATGCCGGCGATGATCATTTATTGGAGTTCCCGTTGAAGTTCGGCTAATAATTGCAGCGCTTCAATTGGGCGGAGTTCATCCAACTTCAGGCCGCGGATGCGTTCGGCGATGTTGCCGTTCACAGGTTCGAAAAGGCGGATTTGCATGGGCCCGGTTTGTTCGACCGGTTCCTTTGCGGAGACGGCGACGACCGTTTGTTCGGCCTCTTCATGCAGAGCCAGAATTTCGCGGGCGCGCTCAATCACTGACATCGGGAGAGCCGCCAGACGGGCCACTTCGATGCCGTAACTGCGGTCGGCGGCGCCGGCGAGAACCTTGCGGAGGAAGATGATCTGGTCGCCGGATTCCTTCACGGCAACGTGGAGATTGCGGACGCCGGGGAGACGATCGGCCAGTTCGGTGAGTTCGTGATAATGAGTGGCGAAGAGCGTGCGGGCGCCGATTCGTTCGTGGATGAACTCGACGACGGCCCAGGCAAGGGCGAGCCCGTCGTAGGTTGACGTGCCGCGGCCGATTTCGTCGAGGATGATGAGGCTGTTCTTCGTGGCGGTGTTGAGAATCACCGCCGTTTCGGTCATCTCGACCATGAAGGTCGACCGGCCGCGAGCGAGATTATCGGCCGCGCCGATGCGGGTGAAGACGCGATCGACGATGGGCAGAGCGGCTTCGTCAGCAGGTACGAAGGAGCCCATTTGGGCGAGGATACTGATTAAAGCCGCCTGGCGGAGATAGGTGGATTTACCGCCCATGTTAGGGCCGGTGATGATGCCGAGATACTCGCCGGTACTGTCGAGCGACACGTCATTGGGAATGAATCGCTGGGCGTCGCGGGCGGCGAGTTGCTCGATGACCGGATGGCGTCCTCCGGCGATGCGGAGTTCCCCGCCCTGGGTAAATTTGGGGCGTGTGTACCGATTTTCGGCGGCAACCTGGGCGAGGCCGGCGTTCAAATCAATTTCGGCGATGGCTCCGGCGAGCAAGCGGATGCGCTCGGCGTGGGAGGCGGCGAAAGCGCGGATATCGGTGAAAAGCGTGCGTTCGATTTCGAGCATCTTTTCTTCGGCGGCGAGAATTTTTCCTTCGAGCTCCTTGAGTTCCGGGGTGATGAACCGTTCCGCGCCGACGAGGGTTTGCTTGCGGTCATAGTCGTCCGGGACGCGGTCCAGGTTGGACTTGGAGATTTCGATGTAATAGCCGAATACGCTATTGAAACGGACCTTTAGCGACGATATGCCGGTGCGCTGACGCTCGCGGACTTCGATGTTGGCAAGGTATTGTTTGCTGTTGCGGGACAGGTCGCGGAGTTCGTCGAGTTCGGCGTGGACGCCGTCGCGGATAGTGCCGCTGTCATTGAGATTGAGGGGGGGATCGTCGGAGATTCCCTGTAGAATCTTGTCGCGGACGCCGGCGATCTCATCGAAGCGGGGTTCGTTGAGGAGGCGGTTGAGTTCGGGGATTTTCAGGAGGCTGCGGCCCATGGCGAGGAGTTCGCGAGGGGTGGCGGTACCAAGCGTGATCTTGGCCAAGAGGCGTTCGAGATCGAGAATTTGAGCGAGGACTTTGCGGAGTTCGGCGCGGAGAATGGTGTCCTTCAGCAGCGTTTCGACGGCGTCGAGGCGGGTGCTGATTTCCGATTCGGTGACGGAGGGACGAAGGAGGCGACGGCGGAGGAGACGCCCGCCCATACCGGTCATAGTGGCGTCCAGGACGCTGACTAGGGTTGAGTCTTTGGACTCGCCGGCAAAGAGCGGGTCAATCAATTCGAGGTTGCGGACAGTGACGGCGTCGAGGACCATGGCTTCGCTGCGATCGAAGAATGAAGGGCGCTCGACATGGCTCAGCGCGGCGCGCTGGGTGTCGCGGAGATAGTGGAGAATGGCGCCGGCGGCGGCGGTGGCCAGCGGACGCCCGGCGAGGCCGCAGCCATCGAGGCTGAGGAGCGTGAAGTGCTCTTTGAGGAGGCGGTCCGCGTAGTCGTGATCGAAAATCCAGGTATCGACATTGGTCTTGTTCCGGATGCCGTCGAGTGTGGCGCCCTCCGGAAGCAGTACCTCGCGGACGTTCCAGCTTTCAATCGCGGGGACGACTTCGTCGTTAGCCAGTTCGGTGCAGCGGAATTCGCCGGTGGAGACATCGACATAGGCGACGCCGGCGCGGTCTTTATTTCGAACGACCGCGGCCAGATAGTTATTCTCGCGCGAGCGGAGCATGTTACTATCGGTCGCGGTTCCGGGAGTTACAATTCTGGTGATTTCCCGGCGGACCAGTTTCTTACCGGGGCCGGGTAGTTCCATCTGTTCGCAGATGGCGACGCGGAAACCCTTGGCGATGAGGCGGACGAGATAGCCATCGGCCGAATGATAGGGTACGCCGCACATGGGAACAGGCTGTTCGGCGTCCTTGTTCCGGGACGTAAGGGTGATTTCGAGTTCGCGCGCGGCGGTAACGGCATCTTCAAAAAAAAGCTCGTAAAAATCACCTAAGCGGAAGAATAGCAGAGCCCCGGGTACCTGTTGTTTGATGGAATTGTACTGCCGCATGAGCGGCGTGGAAGCATCGGCCATGACTTATGCGTAAAGTCCGCGCAGCTTGATGGCGAATGCCACGCGATCAAGGGCTAGCATATAAGCCGCGGTCCGGTTCTCAACGTTATGTTCGCGAGCGTATTTCAGTACGTCGTAGAAGCTATTCACCATGATCTCTTCCAGCCGTTCATTGACCAGTTTTTCGTTCCAAAAGTAACCTTGGCGGTCTTGAACCCATTCGAAGTAAGAGACGGTAACGCCGCCGGCATTAGCGAGAATGTCGGGGACAACGAAGATTCCCCGTTCGGCGAGAATATGATCGGCCGGAGCGGTGGTGGGGCCATTAGCGCCTTCGCAGATAATTTTGCAGTTGAGGCTGGCGGCGTTGGCGGCGGTGATGACATTCTCCTTAGCGGCGGGCAGGAGAACATCGCAGTGGAGGCTGAGGCCGTCTTCGGCGCTGAGGTTCTGGGCTTCCGGAAAATAGAGAATAGAGCCGGTTTCGCGGCGGTGCTTCAGAAGCGCTTCAATATCGAGGCCGTTGGCATTGTAAGCGGCCCCGTCGGTTTCGATGATGCAGACAACTTTGATGCCTTCGCGGGCCATGAGGCGCGCGGCCATGCCGCCAACGTTTCCAAAACCCTGGATGACGACGCGCGCTCTGGTGGGCGGAATTTCGAACCGTTTTAGAGCTTCGCGAGAGACGAAGAGGCACCCGCGGCCCGTGGCTTCGGGCCGGCCGAGCGAGCCGCCGAGATTGAGGGGCTTGCCGGTGACAACGCCGGTGGTGGTCTCGCGTTTGTGCATCGAGTAGGTATCCATGATCCAGGCCATGGTCTGCTCATTAGTGTTCATGTCGGGCGCGGGGATGTCCTTTTCCGGCCCGATAATGTCGAGAATTTCGGCGGTATAGCGGCGGGTGATGCGTTCGAGTTCGATGTGGGAGAGGATGGCGGGATCGCAAATGACGCCGCCTTTGCCGCCGCCGTAGGGGAGGTTGACGACGGCGCATTTCCATGTCATCCAGGATGCCAGAGCGCGCACTTCGTCCAGGGACACATCGGGGGCGTAACGGATGCCGCCTTTGGCGGGGCCGCGGGCGATGGAGTGCTGGACGCGGTAACCGGTGAAGACTTCAATGCGGCCGTCATCGAGGACGATGGGAATGGCGACGGTGAGTTCCTTGGCCGGAGTCTTAAGGATTTTGCGCATTCCGTCGTCGAGATTGAGCTTTGCGGCTGCGTTCTCAAAGCGGATGGCCGCGTTCTTCCAAGGGTTGAATTCGTCGGCGGTGTGCGGGTTAAGGACGGCGTCGGCAGTGACCATCAAGTCTCCGCCTACATTATTGCATTGGGCGGCGAGGAGGAGTCTTTGGCGGATAGGCGGCTGCCGAGGTCCAAAAGAATTATGCAAAATTTTTCTACAGTATTTGCGGGGTCCTGCCGATGGTCCACGTAATCCATGAAATCCCAGGTCCTATTCCGCGTCAGCAGAGCGATCCTATTCCTTTCCGGCTGGACGATGGCGGGAGGACCGTTATTCTCACCGGTAGAAGAGTTGCGAAACTGGGCGAATCCCGACGGACCGGGGTAGCAGTCGGTGTTTCTGACGCATGACGGGACACGGATGGTGGTGCTTTGGGCTGACGGGCCGATGGTGATTCCGATGGAGGAGTCGCTGGCGAAACAGTACGATTTGCAGGTGTTGTATCGTCCGGCGACGGTCAACCCGGTTGCGCAGCTAGCGGCTGAAACCGCGTGGCAGTGGTGAATCCTTTCGGCGGCGGCAGCGGGATGCCAGGCGCGGGCGGTAGCGGTACACCGGGCCACGGGCGGCGGTGGCGGCGGAGCGCCTAGCGGTGGAGCGCATAGCGGTGGAGCGCCAACTCCGGATCCGCAGGCGGCGGACGACGTTCCTGAACCGGGATCGGCAATATTGGTTATCGGAGGGCTAACCGCGGCGCTATCGACTCGACGAAAGCGCAGAAAACCGGCACACTAATGCGACATCGCGTAAACGACATAGTTGACGCCGATACGGATCCCTAGGGCGGAGTATTTTTCCGGGTAGCGGGGCTCGTCGGCTAGTTGCCAGGAGTCGCCCAAATCGGAGTTGAACGCCATGGCGACCATGACGCGACCAACGTCGTCACGGATGACGCGCCAGTGGGCGATGGCGCCATCGGCACGGTATCCGCAGCCGTCGCGGAGCATGCTGCGAAAATTGGCGACCTGGTAACGCTCGGTAATGTCGAAACCCGTGTGTAAGATGGGATCATCGTTGAGCAACTCTTCAACCTCGCGGTTGGGGAAGATGCGGTTCATACCGGCTTCGAATGCATTCCATTCCTCGGTCCCGAAAAAGCTATCGCAGAACAGGAATCCGCCGCGAAGGAGGTATTCGCGAATTCTAACGGTTTGGACGCCGGTGAGATTCCAACTACCAGCCATGCTGACGTGGAGGTATGGTCAGAAGAAAATGTCATCGCCATCGTCGGGGTTGATGGGCTGTTCGACGCTGCGGACATCAATGCGAGTGAGGCGGCGGAGGGCGGCGGCGAAGGTGCGGTCGCCTTTGGGGTAATCGACGGTCCAGTTCGTGCGGCCTTGGAGCCAGTTTCCGGAACCGCCACGGCGGCCGCGCCCGCTGGATGGGTACATCAGCCGGCCCATGACGAGTTCGGCGGGATTATTGAAATCGGCGGGTAGTTCCGTTTCGGTAGCGGCGCCTTCCATGGCGGGGTATGAGCGAAAGGGGCGCTGGGCCAGCAGCAGCAGGCCGAGGGGGAGACATAACGCTACGCGGACGGTTATGCGCATTAGCTATTGAGACTCGACGACGCCAAAGACTTTGGGGTTACCGCGCCGTATTCTACACTGGTTTGTAGTGCTCTCTCGACGGACATTTTTTGCGCTGGCCACAGCGTCGGCGCTGGCAGCGGGGACGAAGAAGTACTGCGGAATTCGGTTTCAGACGATATCGAGGGGGCGTTCGGCGCGGCGGTATTTCTGGATACACGGGGACGAAACGACGGCGCGCGAGGTGCTGAGGTCCCACATGAAGACGTTTCACGGACGGGCATTGCTGGTGGATAATCCGACGCGCGTGATCCAGGCGGGTAGGTTGACATTCGATCCGAACCGGATGTTTACCGAGGTGGGACTGGAGAGGAACCTGGTGCGGCTAAATCCGCAAGCAAGCGTGGAGGAACGGCGCCGCGTTCATAAAATGGTAGGCAATGACCGTGAGAAGCTATTGCGGGCGTTGACGCCGCCGTCTAATGGGCTTTTGACTGTCGTTCACAATAACAGCCGCGGTTATTCGGTGAAAGACGAAGTGGAAATCAGCAATGACTTTTCCATTCCCGCGCCGGGCGAACCGAATGACTTTATGTTATGCACCGTTGCAAGCGACTTTGCGATATTGAAGCGGTCGTCCTTTAACGTTGTACTGCAGAATGAGGCGAAAGGGGACGACGACGGATCTTTGTCGCGATTGGCGGCCGCGCGGCGGATCCGCTATGTGAATATTGAGGCGGCCAGAGGGCGGGACGCGGCGCAGCGGGCGATGCTCGAATGGGTGGAGACGCATCTGCCGTGAGGCTGTCCTTCGCCCGCGTGCAGGAAGCGGCGCGGGTCATTGATCCGGTATTTCAACAGTCACCGCAATACGTGTGCGAACCGCTAGGAGAGGCGCTGGGCGTTTCGTTGACGCTGAAGGTGGAAACGCTGAATCCTGTCCGGTGCTTTAAGGGACGAGGGGCGGCGTATTGCGTTTCCATGCTGCCCGAAGATGGACCGCTGGTTTGCGCGAGCGCCGGGAATTTCGGACAGGCGATGGCGTATGCTTGCAGGTCGCGCGGACGGGCGTTGGTGGTGTATGCGGGAACGAGTGCGAATCCGCTAAAAGTAGAGCGTATGAGGGCGATGGGCGCGGAAGTGCGATTGGCGGGAACGGACTTTGACGACGCAAAAATGGCGGCGCGGCGGTTTGCGAAGGAGGCGGGGCTGCGGTTTGTGGAGGATGGATTGGAAACGGCGACGGCCGAGGGCGCAGGGACGATTGGATTGGAATTAAGCGGCCAGCGGCTAGACGCGGTGCTGATTCCGTTGGGAAATGGGGCGTTGCTGGCGGGGGTGGCCCTGGCGCTGCGGACGCTCGCGCCGGGCGTAAAGATAGTAGCCATACAGGCGGCGGGCGCGCCGGCGATGACGGAGTCGTTACGATCGGGGAAGTTAGTAAGTCATAGAGAGATGAATACGATCGCCGACGGCCTTGGAGTGCGGATTCCGATTCCGGAAGCGCTGGCGGACTTAGAGGGATTGGTGGATGATACGCTGCTGGTGAAGGAGCGGAGTATCATTACGGCGATGCAAATGATTCACCGTCATGCGGGGCTGGTGGTGGAGCCTTCCGCAGCAGTGGGAGTGGCGGCGTTACTGGAGAATCCGAATATGTTTTCAGGGCGGCGCGTTGGCACGATTCTGTGCGGGGGAAATCTTACTCCGGAGCAGATTCGAGAGTGGCTGCCGTAGACCCCACGAGCTTCTCTTAGGAAAGGTACCTGTTCGGAACATTTCGAATTTGCGGTACCGTTCCGTATCGTTTCCGGCCCATATACGCAGTACCGCCGTATATGTCCGCCTCTTCGCGGTGAAACTGCCGGTACAAACCGCATTGGGCAAGGGAAATCGGCGTGACAGCAAACACAACGGTCTCCCAATCAAAACCCGCTCCCCAAATCAGGCCTTTGAGCCGCACGCCGAGTTCGGCGCCGGCGTCGACCAACAATTCCATAACGGGCCGGCAATGGTTCTGGTTGCTATTCACCGCGTGGAATAGCGGCGTCTGTCCGTCCAACCCATCGGCACCCACATCGGCGCGGGAGTCGATGCCGGCGCCCGCATCAATTAGCGCTGCCGCGGATCGTACGGAGTTGAACTCCGCACAAACGTGAAGGGCCGACACGCCGTTGCAGGAAGTATAGGCGCAACGCGGATAGAGCTTGCGCGTGAGGTTCTGCCTGGAAGTTTTCACGAGGCGTCCGACAGCGGCTTCGTCGTCGAGCAGGACCGCTTGGAGCAGAGGGTCCTCAATCGTGGCGCCTGCGTCGAGCATCACCCGGAGGCAATCGGCGAAATGCGGCGATCAGGTGTACATCTCAATCAGGATGTCGATCGGTTTCTTGCCTTTAATCGGTCCGATGGGACTCGCGCCGGCTGCGAGCGCGGCACGAATATTCTCCGGCGAATGCAGTTCGAACGCTTCCAGGTATTCAGATTCCGTGGAACGCCATGGTAACTTCATAGGAATAATATATCGATGCCGGGCCGCCGCAGTGCCTGTAACCGCCCTGGCCTCTAAAATTCATCCTTTACGCCCACCAACGTGTAACCTGAGTGAGCACCCTGAAATGGGAAAATTGGATTGGCCGCAATGTTCCATTCTTGAAAGCATTCCTGGCAAAGTGAGCGGAGCTTGGGTATTTTGAGGAACCCGCGTATCCGTTTCGGCGATCCTACGATCCTCAGGAACTTGACTTTGCCGCTGTACCGACTCCTCGAAAACTATTCGCCGGTGACCGGTGAGCAAATTGAAACGGCCCTGGATTTCCTGACCGCTGCGGCGGATCCGGTATTTTCCGGTGATCCGTCACCGGGTGTCGTCGTCCATGCGAATCCTTTTCGATGAGAATATGCCGCACCGGATCAGTGAGGTTTTACCCCCGCCGCATCTCCTCCCGAATCAACGCCAAGATCTCCTCCTTCTCTTCCGAAGTCGTCAACTCCTGCTCCAACCGCCGCAGCGCCACCCCCAACACATCCCGGTGATGCAGCTTTGCGCCCAGCCCCTCCGTCTCCGTCAAGGTCAGCCAAATATCATGCAACCGGTCTACATCCTCCGGCCACAACCGCGGCGGATGCGGCCCCAGATTCACATACGTGGGCTTCCGGTCCGGGCTGATAATCTCCAGCGAAAACGGATGCCGCGGCTCCGGCAACTGCTCCCACGCCAGCCCGATTCGCCGCGCCAATTCATCGCTCGCCATCCGCGCCGAAATGCCCGTCACCAGCCGTGACGCCTTCAATGTCGCCGCCGCTTGTATCATCGCCTGAAATGGATCGCTCGCCGGCACTACCAATAGCTCCACCGGCTTCCCCTCCCGCTCCGCCACTGTCACCACGCGGGAGAACAATTCCTGCTCATACGTCCCAAACAACTGCTCATCCTGTAACTCGAATTCGCCCGCCCCCGCCGAAATCGGATGCACCGTCATCACGACTACATCATGGCGCCGCAGGTTCGTCTTCTCCATCACGCGCCGCAAATGTTCCATATTGTTGTAGTCTCTCAACGCCACCAGCACGCACCCCGGCCGCGCCTTCAAATGCGCGACATCCACCTGCGGCTGATGGTCCAGGTTGAACTCCTCCAACCCCTTCTTCGCCCCGGTCTTGGCCCGCTGCTTGTTCACCCTCTCGGAAATCATGAAGACCGTAAACAGCACCAGTGTGAACGAAACGCCATAGATCGTCGCAATTTTCTTCGTGAACAAATTGGCGATCGCCACAAAGAACAACATCGCCACCGTCACCGCCAATCCAACCGGCCACTCCCGCCCGCCCATCTTGAAATTGAACGGCGTCTTGTACTCCTGATCGGTCCGTTGAAACCGCAGCGCCAACACTCCCAGCCCCTTCAAAAAGAAACTCCACACCACGCCAAACGCGTACGCCTCACCCAGCAAATACAGGTTTCCCCGGCTGCCCACAATCGTTGCCACTTGCATCAGCGTTATCAGATTCACAATTCGAAACGTCGTGCCAAACTTCAAGTGCGGCTTCCGGAACCAGTTCAACAATACCCCGTCTTCCGCCACCCGGTTCAACACGCCGTTGGCGCCGATCAAGCTTGTGTTCACCGCGCCGGAAAGAATCAAAACGCCAACAATCACCACGAAGACGTGGAAAACCAGCTTTAGTAAATGTGGCCCTTCCAGGCTCATGGCCAGGCCGCCCAGCAGGTTGTCCTTATACGACGGCCGGATCGCGTCCGGAATGATCATCACCGCCAAAATCGATAACAGTCCCGTCGACAGGGTCGCGTAGATACAGACGATGTTCGCCGTGATCCGCAGATTCTTCAGCTTCGGATATGCAATCTCCCGGTACACTTGCGCCAGCGTTTCAAACCCGCTCATCGCCAGCAGCGAATGCCCGAACGCCACCACCATAAGCACCATCGGCAACTGCGCCCAAAACGTCCCGTGCAGCCAGCCCAACGACTCTTCGTGAAACACCAATTGCGACGGCGCCGGCAGCGGCGGCAATGGCGCTCCGCCTCGCACCGCGATCGTGATTCCGCACCAGATGAGCATGCAGACAACCATCACCGTCGTCACCTGCATAATCCGTAGCGCATGACCCGACGACTCATGGATCCCGCGTATATTCGAGCGCCAGAACCACCCTGTCACCGCAATTGCGAAAAACACCGCGAACCCGTTCGGATCGACGTGAATCGGCTGCTGCGCCAAGTCCGCCATCTCGTTCACCAAATGCCCCAGATACTGCCCCGCCGCTACCGAGGAAATCGGCCCCGTCAAGATGTAATCGACAACCAGCGCCGAGACTGATAACTTCGCCATCGACGGCCCAATCGAATCCCGGACGACAACGTACACTCCGCCCCGCACGAACATCCCGCAGCTTTCCATGTAAATGGAGCGGACCGCGAAGCTGAAGAACATCACCGCCAGTACGAACCAGGGAGCCGATTTGCCAATCGCGTATTCCGTAATGCCGCCGACGTAGTACATCGTCGAAGCTAGATCGGAGAGAACGATGGCGGCCCCGCGCCAAAAAGAAATGAACGAGAGGGCAACTGTGGTGGCAACGACTACCTTCGAAGTCGTCGCCATCCGCTCGGCGGGATCAGGCATTCCAGGGACCATAATAGCGCCCAATTTGAGGGACTATAGAGGTTACGATGCAGATCTCCCCGCCGGCGGCGGAAATCTTGAGCAAGCTTCACGCCGCCGGACACGCCGCCTACCTCGTCGGCGGCTGTGTCCGCGACATGCTCCTCGGCCGCGAACCCAAGGATTGGGACGTCGCCACCGATGCCCAGCCCGCCGTACTTACGAATCTCTTCGCAGGCGCTGAACCCATCGGCGCGCACTTCGGCGTCATCCTTTGGCACGGAGTCGAAATCGCTACATTTCGCAGCGATGGCCCGTACCCCGACGGCCGCCATCCACAGTCCGTGACGTTCGAAACAGACCCCGCCAAGGACGCCTCCCGCCGCGACTTCACGATCAACGGCCTCTTCTACGACACCCAAAATGCTCATGTCATCGATCACGTCAACGGCCAAGCCGACCTCGCCAACAAAGTGATCCGAGCTATCGGAGACCCCGGCGCGCGGTTCGCCGAAGACCATCTTCGCCTCCTGAGGGCCGTGCGATTCGCGGCCCTGTTCGAATTCGAAATCGAACCCGGGACCCGTGCAGCCATTCGCCGCCACAGTGCTGAAATCGCCAAGGTAGCGGCCGAACGCACGCGCGACGAAGTGACAAAAATCCTGACGGAACCAAATCCTCGCCGCGGTTTCGAACTCCTCAACGAACTGAATCTACTCGAACAATTCCTCCCTGAAGTAACGGCAATGCGAGGCGTGGAGCAACCCCCGGAATTCCACCCCGAGGGGGACGTCTGGACCCACACGCTTCTCATGCTGGAGGGCTTAGTAAATCCGGCCGCAACCCTCGCCTGGGGAGTCCTCCTCCACGACGTTGCCAAGCCTCTCACATACGAAAAAAAAGACCGCATAAGATTCAACGGCCACGCTGAATTAGGCGCAAAAATGAGCGTCAGAATTCTGAACCGCCTCCGCTTCCCAGCCCACACAATCGAAAGGGTCCGCGACCTTGTAGCCCAACATTTGAAGTTCATCGAACTCCACCGAATGAAGGAGAGCACCAAGAAGCGTTTTCTTCGTCAGGCCCTGATGCCGGAACTACTGGAACTTCATCGGCTTGACAGCGAGTCTTCCCACCGCAAGATGGAGACATACAACTTCTGCAAAGCCGAACTGGAAAGGCTTCCTCCCGAAGTCTTGAGGCCCGCCCGGCTCCTAACCGGAGCGGACCTAGTAGAAATGGGAATCCCCGAAGGCCCCAAAATCGGCCACCTCCTCCGTCAAATCGAAGACGCCCAGCTAGAAGGCGCCATCACCACCGAAGCGGAGGCCCGCGCCATCGCTCGCCGCTAACCATCGTTCGATCTAATTGCAAAACCGTCCCACGTCGTCGTGATCGGTTGCCAAATAGTTCTTGGCGACTGCCGTACCCAACTGGCGCCCCGGTTCCTCCTGCCACGCCAGCCAGGTATGGATCAACGCCTTTTCAAGATGGCGTTCGCGCGAAAACCGCCCGGCCCCTTCCGGCAGCGTGGCGACAGTCTTTCGTGCGTGAACCCGAGCCGGATCTTCTCCAGCGACGAGTTTACAGGCAAATGAATCCAGCATGCCGGCGCTCTCGTTGTTCGGCATCATCCAGACACCCAACGCCGGATTCTGTTCCTGCCGCGCCACCAGCCCATCCTTAGATGGCACGCCCGGCAAAGAATCAAAACCGAATTTCTCAAGCGTCCCTCGAAGCGATTCCCAGCGATTGTCTGCCAACAAGTCCATGTCCGCTACAATCGCAAGCCCGGTCGTTTCGTCAGGTCGAAACTCGTCCTCAATTGCTTTCCCAAGACTGTTAAAACTTCCAGCCACAATGATCTTGATGGCCGCCGCTCCAGGCCGACTAGGTTTATTGACAAGGAAGTTCTTAGCATTCGCGCCTGCCGCCGCCGTAAACCCGCGAGACATTAACAAGTGGTTTACGAAATGCCGGTCACCGGGTCACTCAACAATCAAAAGGTTTCGAGCCATAGTCCCCATTGCGGCTTATCGAATTTCCATCTCGGCATTCCGTGAATCCCACAACTTGCCCTCGTCATATTCAACCGCCTCAATCTCCCCGCCCCGGCTCTGCAACCGAATCAAACGCCCGTCCACCGCCTCATTCTCCTTCGTCGCAATCGAAAACGCCCGTATCGCGTCTTCGCTATGTGTCGTAGCGAAAATCTGAAAATTGAATTCTAACGCCATTTGGACCAGTAACCGCCAGAGTTCAACCTGAATCGAATAGTGAAGGCCGACCTCCACCTCGTCAACCAACAAGACGCCGTTCCGCGCTTTGGCCGCCGCCAGCGCGAGAGCAAAGAACCGAGTAGCTCCTTCGCCGAGATTCTTCAGCGCCACGGGTTGCTCGACACCTCGTACTTTCGCGATCACACTGCTCTCTCGATTCCCCGGAACAATCGATACGCGCTCCACCTCGGTGAAACTATTGCGAATGGATTGATTGATCCGATCCTCCAATTCGGTCAATGCCACACTAATCCAAAGATGCGCGAATTCGGCACGGGAAAGCCCTCCCGTGCCAATGAAAACGCATGACCCCCGAACCGAATCAAACACTCCCTTCGGCTTGCGCGGTACATCGCCGGAATATCGACGCCTCCAATCCGGACTGGTCAACTCAAATACAAGTTCCACGTTTTCCGCAGACGACCGAAACGGAACTGGCTCATAGTGATAATCCCCATCCTCATCCCTCACGCGCTGGTAAACGCGAAGCCCCCCGGTTACGAACCGCTCCCCGTCACTTATGCGGAATTCATCGTCTCTCGAACTACCTCTTCGCTTCAGTCCATCTAGCGCGGAATAATCTTCCTCCAGGGTTTCAGCGAAACCATCCTCCTGGCGGTCGCTGATGTCCCGATGCACACTGAGATCTGGATCCGACATCAGAAGCCTCACCGCCTCGAGCACAGTCGATTTCCCAGTACCATTCCGCCCCACCAACAAATTAACCATCCCAAGACGCGGAATCGTCAAATCACTAAACCGCCGAAAATTCTGAATCCGGATACTGCGAAGTGCGCCTTGCGCCATGCCCATAACTTAACGCACGCAACCTAAAACAAATCCCCAACCCGAATAGAAACCTCTGGCGCCCCTAGGTTCGAAACCATCTCTTCCTCCAAATAAGCCCACCGTTCCAAATACTGCCCACCCTCCGGCCGCCGATGCACAATCACCCGCCGCTCATTCAAATCCAGAATCCAATACTCCGCAATCCCCGCCCGCGCATACAGTCCACCCCTTACCATCAAATCAAACCCTAGAAACGCCCCCGACACTTCCGCCACCAGCAACAACTCCTCCGGCCGGGGCCGCCCCAAAAGGGTCCGTATCGAACAATTCAGCACCAGTACATCCGGCTGCGGCTCACTCTTCGGATTATCCTCCGGGTTCAGATCAAGCGAAGGTTCCGGCATTACGAAGAGCATGCCGAACACACTGCCAACCCGTCAACATGGAGAGGGCTCGCATGTGCGGCAAGTTCTTACCCATCTTCAGTATCAATTCCCCTTCAATAAGTTCATACCGGACCTGGTCCAAAACTCCGGTGCGCTCCAATACAGCGCACCCCTCCCGCGTCCAGAACTTCTGCGGCGGTGCATCAAACGAAATCGGAATCTCCATCACAACCGGAATACCTTCATTATGTGCCTACCTCTCATTCCGTCATCCCCGCCGGAGCCCAGTGGTACCTAGCGGACATCGTCGAGCAGATCACCGTCGAAGACGATCCTCGGCAAGTTATCCTGATCCTCATCCGAGCCGGCAGCCCCGAAGACGCCTGCCAGGAAGCCCTCAGCCTCGGTTCCGAAGCCGAAATCACCTACGAAAACCCGCAAGGAAAATCGGTGTCTCTCCGCTTCCATGGCCTAAATGAGCTAACTGTGATCGACGACGAACTCGAGCACGGCGCCGAACTCAGCTACCGCGAGATCCGGACAACCGACGAATCCTCCGTCCGCGAGTGGATCAAACTAAAAGATCAACTCGGCATCTTCAGTCCAAGACGCCCGCGTTCAGGCCCGGACTACACCTCCAAATCGATCGTCGAAGAAGCACGAAACCTCCTTCGATAACCAACCATGCCGCCAGCACGCGATAGGTTCCTATTTGTCGCCAGTCGAATCTGCCGTTTACTTGATGGGGACGAGACTACCGGACCTATGCGCCAGTGCGCCGCCGTTTCGCCGCCACCTCGCGTAACGCCCGGTTCACCGCCTCGCTATCCGGGAAGGCTGCCGCGAAGTCCGGCTCAATCGGCACGAGCATGTTCGTTCCCGCAGGCACCCGTCCAAAGTGCTTGCCGCGCACGCCACCCTTCAGTTGCGAGAGATCGTATTCCGGCCGCATATCATCGCCGCTCTTAAATGTCAGTTCCTTCTTCATATTTCTTTCGCTCCGCCCGTGTCGCTGGGCGCGCACTAACAATCCGAATTCGCGCCCCACGTTCCCCATGGAGCACAAAAACCACTTGCGCGTTCAGTCGACTGCCGATCGTGATCTCGCGGAGTTCATCTTCCGTATTATCGGGTTCACTTTAGGTTGCGGCGAGCGGATCCAGGAAAACGGGGGAGGCATCCTCAAATGTGACCTGCCCCGATTCTACAACGCCAACTTAGGCGCCATCATCCACTTCAACACCCCCCGCGGTTGCACTCCCAGATCCAGCAAATCAATCCGCACCATCGCGCCTTTCTTGAAATCCACCCGCAACTCCGGCGTACCCAGCAAAAGCCCCGTGAACGAACTCATATGCGGCTCATGCCCAACCAACAGCAAACTCGGTTCCCGCCGCAACGCCCGCACCTCCGCCCACGTGTCCATCGGCGACGCCATCGGCGTCAACTTCGAAGACAGCGAAAATTCGTCCTCATAGCCCAATATCTCCTTCGCCAACTCCGCCGTCTGCCGCGCGCGTACATACGGACTCGTCACAATTACCGTAGGCGCCACACCCGCCGTTCGCGCCCGCTTCAAGATCTCTCGCAGCCGCTTAATCCCTTCGGGAGTCAGCCCGCGATCGGCATCCGCCTGTCCGGGACTAGCGTCCTCGGCGATGCCATGCCGTAAAAGGTAAATTTGCATGGTTTGTCGAAAGACACTTTAATTCTGTCATACTCGCTGCTTTCCCATGCAGGACGCTCTAAAACGTAACAATTGGCCCATCCTTGCCGCCGGCGCCGCCCTCGCCACCAGCGTTTCTTCCATAGCCGCTTCCCAAATCTGCCTCGGCTTGGCCATCCTCCTTACCATCCGCGAATGGCGCAACGCCAAATACCCCCCCGGGGCATATCTGCTACTCTTCTTTTTCGCCTGGACCCTCCTCGCCGCGTCCCTGTCCGACGCACCCATGACCGCTTGGCCGCAAGTCAGGAAATTCTTCGTCTACCTCATCGTTCCCTGTCTCGCCGCCGCCTACAAAGGTCCGGACTCCGCCAAAATCATACTCACCGCCATGGGCGCCGCCGGAACACTCTCCGCCGTCTGGAGCCTCCTCCAATACGCCAGGAAATACAGCGCCGCCCAAGCCGCCGGCATCAACTTCACCGACGCCTACATCGCCGATCGCATCACCGGATTCATGTCTCACTGGATGACCTTCGGCGGCACCATGATGACCGTCTTCCTCATCGGCGCCGCTTACTTCCTGTTCAACAAGCCCATCCGCTGGCGGGTCCCCGCGGCGCTTCTCATTATCGCCGCCGCCCTATTCCTCGGCTGGACTCGCGGCATTTGGATCGGAACTTTCGCCGGCATGCTCTACCTCATCTGGTCCTGGCGCAGACTCTTCGTCTTAGCCGCGCCAATATTGGCTATTGCGGCCTTCGCCGTCATGCCCCAACCCGAAAAAGCCCGCGTAATGTCCATCTTTCAACCGCGTGGCAACACCGATTCCAACGGTCACAGGGAAGCGCTTTTCCGGACCGGCCTAGCCATGATCGAGGCGCACCCACTGATCGGCGTCGGCCCCGAACAAGTCGAGCGTAACTTCGAACGCTACGCCCCCGAGGACATCCCCCGGCCCTTCCCCCGCGCCTGGTGGTACGGCCACCTCCACAACATCTATATTCAGTTCTCCGCCGACCGCGGCATCCCCGCCATGCTCGCCATTATCGGCTTCTTCTTCTGGGCCACTTGGAACATCGCCCGGGCCGCCATTCGCGCGAACGGCGAGCGAAAATGGATGCTTCACGGGATCGCCGCCTTCTCCATCGGTATCCTAATAACCGGAGTCTTCGAACACAATCTCGCCGACAGCGAGATCCTCATGTTGGCCCTCGGCCTCATCACCCTCGGCAGCAGCCTCGCCACTGATCGTGCTACTATACCCGTATAGGGTATATAAACCATGGCTACCATACATCTGAAAATACAAGGCATGCACTGCGAGGCCTGCGTCAATCGCGTCAAGCGCGCCCTCGAACGCGTGGAAGACACGAAAGTCAAGGAAGTCCATATAGGATCGGCCGCAATCGAGACGCTCAATGTCGACGCCGCCCTCGACGCCGTCGCCAAGGCGGGCTACCCAGCCGCTCGCGCCTAGAATCCGCACATGGCAACCGAAACACGAGTAATACCCATACAGGGTATGTCCTGCGCCGCCTGCGTCGGCCATGTCGAGCGCGCGCTGCTCGCCACAACCGGTGTCCAATCGGCCCAAGTCAGCCTCCTCGCCAACGAAGCCAAAGTCCGCTTTGACCCCGCCGTCGCCATTCAATCCGACCTCAATCAAGCGATCGAAGAAGCCGGCTACCAAACAAGCCCCGTCAAACCGCCCGACGAATACCCCGCCGTCCGCCGCCGCGCCCTCATCTCACTAGCCCTCGGCATCGCCGCCATGGCCGCCATGCCCTTCACTGGCCACCACTCCATCGCATTCCGCTACGCCCAACTCGCCGCCGCCATTTTCGTCATGGCCGGCCCCGGCCGCGAATACTACATCCGCGCCGCCAAGGGCCGCCTCGACATGAGTACCCTCATCGCCGTGGGCACCGGCTCGGCTTTCCTCTACTCCCTCGCCGCGACCATAGTCCCCCAACAATTCCACGCCAGCGGCGTCATGCCCGACGTCTATTACGAAGCCGTCATTTTCATCATCGCCCTCGTCCTCACTGGCCGCATGTTCGAAGTCCGCGCCCGCCGCGAAACCGCCGCCGCCCTCAGCCAACTAGCCGAACTTCAGCCCAATACCGCCATCGTCCTCCGCGCTAACGAACCCATCGAACTCCCCATTGACCAAGTGCAAAACGGCGACATCGCCCTCCTCAAACCCGGCACCCGCATCCCCGTCGACGGCCTCGTCGAATCCGGCGAATCCGCCGTCGACGAGTCCATGCTCACCGGCGAACCGCTCCCCGTCCTGAAGCGTCCCGGTGACCGCCTTTCCGCCGGAACAATCAACGGCCTCGGCGCTCTGAAGCTCAAAGTAACCGCCACCGGCGGCGCCACCATCCTCGCGCAAATCGGCCGCCTCATGCGCGACGCCCAGTCCACGCGCGCGCCCATGCAGAAGCTCGCCGATCAGGTCAGCGCCATCTTCGTCCCCGCCATCCTCGTCATCGCCGCCATCACCTTCGGCGCCTGGTTTGTCAACGGCGCCAACACCGCCAAAGCCCTCTCCGCCGCCGTCGCCGTACTCATCATCGCCTGCCCCTGCGCTATGGGCCTCGCTATCCCCGCCGCCGTCATGGTCGCCACCGGCCGCGCTGCGTCCTTCGGCGTACTCATCAAGGGCGGCGAAGCCCTCGAACGGCTCGCTCAAATTCAAACAGTAGTCCTCGACAAAACCGGCACCATCACCGAAGGCCGCCCCACCGTCACCCGCTACACCGGCAATGCCCAGGATCTCGTCCTCATCGCCGCCCTTGAAGCCGCTTCCGAACACCCCCTCGCCCAAAGCATCGTCCGCTACGCCAACGCCCCCCTTCCGCAAGTCACGAACTTCAACGCCACTCCCGGCCAAGGTGCGGCGGGTACTGTCGATGGCCGCGAAGTAAAGGCCGGCCGCCCCGCCTGGCTCGGCAGCACCGAAGAAGCCGCCATCGCCGCCACCATCGATAATCGCCCCGCCGGTGTCTTCGATGTCAACGATCCCATCAAGCCCAACTCGGGCCCCGCCATCAAGGCCCTACAAAATATGGGCATTGAAGTAGTCATGCTCACCGGCGACCGCGAATCCACCGCCCGCCAAGTTGCCCAATCCGTAGGTATCACCAACATCACCGCCGAAGTCCTCCCCGCCGGAAAACTGGACGCCATTCGCGCCCATCAAGCGGCGGGCCGCAAGGTAGCGATGGTCGGTGACGGTGTCAACGACGCCCCCGCCCTCGCCCAAGCGGACGCCGGCATTGCGATGGCCTCGGGCTCCGGTATCGCCGTCGAAGCCAGCGACGTCACGCTCCTCCGCAACGATCTAACGGCGGTAGCGGTCGCCATCCGCCTATCGAAAAAGACCGTGAAGGTCATGCGCCAAAACCTCTTCTGGGCCTTCGGCTACAACGCCCTCGGCATCCCCATAGCGGCTCTCGGCCTGCTCAATCCGGTCGTTGCGAGCGCCGCCATGGCGCTCAGTTCACTCAGTGTTTTGGCGAACAGCCTGCGCCTCCGGAGGTTCCAATAATGCGAAAAGAAGCCGCCCTCAAGCGGCTCAAACGAATCGAAGGCCAAGTCCGCGGCGTCTCTAAGATGGTCGAAGAGGACCGTTACTGCATGGACGTCCTCATGCAAATCGCCGCCATCCAACAAGCCCTCCGCGGCGTCAGCCGGGAGCTGATGCACAAACACCTCGAACACTGTGTCCACGACGCAGTCGCCAAAGGCGACCAGGGGCGCGAACGGGAACTCTATAATGAGATGCTCGATCTCATCTATAAATACTCCCGCTAAAGCACTGCCGAAATGCGTGCCGGGACGTCCTGAACCGTTAGCGAGCCGGTGCCCCCAATCGAAGCACTAGGCCGATCCCCCGCCTTCAAGGCCTTCCAGCCGTTGATTGTGCAGTTCAGCAATACGCGCGAGCGCGCGGATATTTTCGCTGTCGACCGCAATCGCTTCCAGGATTCCCTTTATCGCCGCGTCGTGCCGTTCGAATGCCTCATCGTGGTATTGTTGACGCGCAGCCATCTCCCGGTGGCTCTTGGTCACCCACTCCTGGAATTGTTCCTGGCTCTTGGCCACCCGATCCTGGCTCTTGGCCAACTCTTCCAGGATGCGTTCTACGCGGTCAAGCCGTTCACCGCTGCCGTTCGTCATGTCCAGAGCCTCTCTACTCAGCGTAGCATCGAAGGCCCCGCCATCGCGCCAACCGATTCCGGACAGCTTCGCCGATTTAATCCTGGGGCTTCCCATCGCCGGCATTTCGGGCTTCGCCGCGTCCGGCTTGACCCTTCCCCCGGATTGGCGCGGAGATGGAACCGGTACCGCGTCCCTATCGGCATTGCGGCGATTGCGCCTCGGAGACATTCACACCTCCGGCAAGCCGCATTTACGGCGGCGTACCCGTGGTCGCGCGTTACGGTCGCCAGACTCTGACGGATGTGTCGGCGCACCGCTGGATCCGCGGAAGCCGGTCGCGTCCGCCGCGGCTACTCGGAGTTCACCCGTACGAAAACTGCCGGCCGCAAACCGCTGAGCGAACGCAACAAACGCAGCCACGAACATTACGGGGCGAGGCGTACGAAAATCGTTCGGTTTTCGTACGATATGGGCGAGGCCCTGCCGCAAGACAAACTAGCCCTTGTAAGGTGTTAATCGTTTGGTGCCCTTATCCCCGCCGACTCTCTAAATTGATCGAACGGGCAGTTAGTATGCACGTCCCTGATAAAATACGCTTCGCCCGGTCCGAAGCACAATTCGGTCAACTACTACCAATATTTGATCCGGGGCTCCCGCGTGAATATGGAGCGCTAGATCGCGATTTCCCCGTCTGGTCTCAAACGAAGGTTCCCGCTGATAAAGTTCCGTCTTTAGAGGTACCATCAACACTTCACCATGTCGAGCGATTCTGTGCCCATCCCTGCCATCTCACATCTTCCCTTCGAACTCCGGCAGGCACTGGAATCGGGCGAATGCGTGCTCTTCGTCGGCGCTGGGATCGGTGCAACACTTTTCGATAAAGATGGAAAGTCGTTGCCATACGCCTCCGACACGTCCCTGGAGGGCCATTTTCACGACCAACTATGACAATGCCATTGAGCGCTCATACGAACTCAACCCTCAGCCGATCCAAATTCCGGTCGTAGCGAGTGTCACAAACGACGTCGAAAGAATCAACGCGATGGTCGAAGTTCCTCTTTATCATCTGCATGGAGCACTTTTCGGAGTTCAGGAACCATCCCATGGTACGGGATCAAATCCCCAAATTCGAACGAATAACTCCCCAGCCAGAACCTCATCACAACCCGAAAAAATAATCCTCGCCAACAAAACACAGCACTTACGCCTACGCCGCCTCGGCGACCCATTGACGAACTGATAAAATGAAGTACTAAGGGCGTTTCTGCCGCCGGGAGTAGGCCTTTTTGCGTTGCAGGCGACCCTCCGTCTTGGCCAAAAGCCATCGTGGAAAGGTCGCCATAGTTCTTTCAAAATTGAATATCAAAAAGCCCTGCAGCCAGGAAAGAGCTAGCTCTCCGTCACCACAACGGTCTGCATCACGTCGCCCTGCTGAATAGCATCGACGACTTCCAACCCGCTCGTAACTTTGCCGAACACCGTGTGCTTGCCATTCAACCACGGGCACGGCACATGCGTAATAAAAAACTGGCTGCCATTCGTCCCCGGGCCTGAATTGGCCATCGAGATCGCTCCGCGCTCATGCGAGTTCTGGTTGCCCGCGAACTCATCCGCAAAGCGATAGCCGGGACCGCCGCGGCCGGTGCCTTCGGGGTCGCCAGTCTGAATCATGAAGGCCGGAATCACGCGGTGGAAAACGATCCCGTCGTAAAACTTTTCACTCGCCAAAAAGGCGAAGTTGTTCACGGTACTCGGCGCCGAAGCCGCGTCCAATTGCAGCGTAATCGCGCCGCGATTGGTCGTAATGGTAACCGTGTAAATCTTGGCCGGGTCGATGACCATGGCCGGGTAGGATGCGTATTGCTTCATAATAGTTCCTCTCGTTTGGCGCGTTCCAGCGCCTTGACAATATCGGAGACGTTTTGCGCCCGATGACGGTCCACAATCAACAGCGCGTCGTCCGTTTCAACAACCACCAAATCCTTTACGCCGACGAGCGCCACCAGTTTCTTAGGCACATCAACGTAACAGCCTTCGCTCAGTTCGGTCAGCACATCGCCCGTGCGCAGCACGTTCGAATGCACGCCGCTCGCCAGCAGTTCGTAAACGGCGTTCCAACTGCCAACGTCGTTCCAGCCAAATTCATCGCAGGCGATGCCGTAAACCTTGTCCGATTTTTCGATGATTCCAACGTCCACCGAGATGTTCTCGCAGGCCTGGAAGTGAACGGCGAGTTTCTTCTTGAACGTCCGGCTTTCGAAGGATGGCAGCTTCGCGAGAGTCTCCGCGGTGGCCGGCATGTGCCGCCGCATTTCGTCCAGGAAAACGCTGGCGCGCCAGAAGAACATGCCCGCGTTCCAGTAAAAATTGCCGGCGGCCACGAACTCCTTCGCCTTCTCCAGATCGGGCTTTTCGGTGAACCGTTGAACCTTCAGCGACTCGGCGCCGCCGGAGGTCACGCCGAACGGAAACTCGATGTAGCCGTAACCCGTCTCAGCCCATCGGGGTTGGATGCCCAGAACACAGATCTGTCCTTTACGGGCCGCCTCAAACGCCGGCCGAACCAGCCGCAAATAGCGCGCCGTCTTTTCAATAATGTGGTCAGCCGGGAACACGCCCATCACCGCTTCGGGATCTCGTTGCTGCAGCACTTGCGCTACCAGCGCGATGGCCGGCGCCGTGTTCCGTTGCGCCGGTTCGGCTATGATTTGCGCCTTTGGCACTTCCGGAAGTTGTTTGATAATCGTGTCACGCAGAAAGTCATTGGTGATGATCCAGATTCGCTCCGGCGGCAGCACCGGTTTCAACCGGTCCACCGTCTGTTGAATCATTGTCCGCTCACCGGAGAAGCTCAAGACCTGCTTGGCAGAGCGTTTGCGGGATCGCGGCCAGAAGCGCGTACCGCGGCCGCCCGCGAGAATGAGGGCGTAGTAATGGTCTGACTTAGCCATGAATCCAGTAACTTATTCGCCCAGCGGGTAAGCCTTTATGAATTGGAACGTACGCTTCCAGCGAGTCTTCGAGAAGAAGTTAGTAACCAGATGAATCACTTGGTCCACTGAATAAGACGCCAGATGTTCCGTAGAGGCCTCAAATGACCACCAAATAATGAGCGGCTTGCCCATAATGTTCTCACGCGGGACCAGGCCCCAGTAGCGGGAATCGTCCGAATTCTCCCGGTTGTCGCCCATACAAAGGTAATAGCCTTGCGGCACGTTCAGCGCGCCGTCCTTGACGTTATCCCGTAGCATCTCCGCGCCGCGCGGATAGACATACGACGGGGAAACCGTGGGAAAGTTGGCGGCATAAGGATCCAGGTTCGGCCCGGTGAACTGCGCGTATGGCTCTTCGGTCGGCTTGCCGTTCAGGATCAGCTTCTTTTCGACGAACTGGATCTTGTCGCCAGGGATGCCGATCACTCGTTTTACGTACGGCATGTTGATGTTGAGCGGGTAACGGAATACCACGACATCTCCGCGCCGCACTTCTTGGTAGGGCAGAAAGTACTTGGTAATCGCGCCTGGCGGCGAGTAGGGAAGTTTGTCGACGATTAAATGATCGCCGGTCATGATGGTGGATTCCATCGACGCCGTCGGCACTACGAATGGCTGCGCGACGGTGGAAGTGAACCAGACGAGCAGGACGATGTTAAAGGCCCAGTCGGCAATCCAGTGGCGCTCGGGCGGCGGTTTTGGAGCTTTCTTTTTGAAGAACATTCAGTCTTTAGAAGGATAACCTTGAATCAAATTAAAAGTGCGGCGCCAACGCGTCTTCGTAAAGAAGTTACGGAATAGATCGGTGACGTGTTCCAACGAAGGCGTTGAGGACTGCAGCCGGTGGGTCGGCGCGTCATAAGACCAGTAGATGATGAGCGGCTTGCCGATGATGTTTTCTCGCGGCACGAAGCCCCAATAGCGCGAATCGAGTGAATGGTCGCGGTTGTCGCCGAGCGCAAAGAAGGCGTTGTCGGGCACGACGATCTCCCCATTGACCACGTAACGCTGGAGCATGGTCCTCGCGCCCTGGTCGATGCTAGTGTTGGGCTCCGAAGGGAAGGAGTCGCGGTAGGAATCGAAGAAGTCGCTCTTATGAAACTTGTAGGGCTCTTCGATGGGCTTCCCGTTCCGGAATACTTGCTTGTTCTCGATCCGGATGCGGTCACCGGGAATGCCGACGACTCGCTTGACGAAAGTGAATTTGATGTCTGTGGGCCAGCGGAAGACGATGATGTCGCCGCGTCTGGCCTCACTGTAAGGCAGTATGTACTTGCTGATTGGACCGGGCGGTGCGTAGGCCAGTTTATCGACCAACAAATGGTCGCCGATCAGGAGCGATTCCTCCATGGAGCCAGTGGGGATGACGAAGGCCTGGACAAGAGTCGTGGTGCCGAAGAGCAGCAGCAGGATGGTGACGGTCCATTCGGCGACCGCATGGCGCGGCGGATCCTGCGGCGGATCGACGTGCGCCGTAGGGGCGGCGGCGTCATCTTCTATTGTTGGACTGGACACGTACCTCCTTCTAATTCTACTCAAACAGCCAGTAACGCAGGTAGCGGAACAGCTCGACGAGGGCAATGATGAGGTTCAGAGTACCGAGACCGCTGACCGCGCCGCGGAACCATGGACTTAACCAAATGCCGTTCCAGCCTTCGCGCCAAGTGGCGAACATGTTCTGATCCCAGCCGTCCATCCAGGGATAAACAACGAGGAAGGCGCCGAGTTCAAAGCAGAGAATGATCCAGGCGAGGCCGGAGAACATGCCGATCCAGGACCGTTTTTTCGGCGGAGGCGGCGGTGGCTCAACGAGTTCCAGCGCGGGGGGAGGGGGCGGCGTGGTCAACGAGAACCCTCCGCGAACAGGGAGAGTTGGGCGCGGGCGCGGACGGGGGCGTAGGTCATGCGATGTTCAGTTGTTGGCCCGAGCCGTTCGAGACCGGCGAGATGGGCCGGAGCGCCGTAACCCTTATTGCTAGCCAGATCGTAGCCGGGATAGACGATATCGAGTTCCCGGAGGCGGGCATCGCGAGATGTCTTGGCGAGAATGGAGGCGGCGGCTATGGAGCGGGAAAGGGCGTCGCCGTGAATGATGGCCTGTTGGGGGAGCGGCAGATCGACGGTAGTCGCGTCGATGAGCAGATAGTCCGCGGGGACGGCGAGAGCATCGACGGCGCGGCGCATGGCGAGCCGGGAGGCTTGCAGGATGTTGATCCGGTCGATTTCGGCGGCGGTAGCGGTGGCGACTGCGAAGGCGATGGCCCGTTCACGGATGCGAATGGCGAGGGTCTCGCGGGTTTCGGCGTCAAGTTGTTTCGAATCGTTGAGGCCGCGGATTGGTTTGCCGGGGTCGAGAATAACGGCGGCGGCGTAGACGGGGCCAAAAAGGCAGCCGCGACCGGCTTCATCGACGCCAGCGATGGCGGTGTAACCGTATTGGATGGCTTGCCGTTCCAAATTGAACGAGCATTTAGTTGACGGCACGCGCGGCGGCCTCCTGCGGAGAGTTGCGCGAGCCGCGGTTAGCGGCCGTTCTGACGATGATGCCGCATTGAGGCGCCGTCGCTAAGCAAAGGTAGAGGGCGAAGTCGGGATTGCAGGGGTGGACCGCTCTCTGACGGTCGCGGCTCGGTACGGAGCTCGGAACGCAGCGGGTTGCGGAGATCGGTGCGTGGATCGGTTCGCAGTGCGGTGCGGGGATCGGCACCCGTCGCGGTAGGAAGGTCGAAATCCCGCGCGGCCCGTGCAGACCTCCGGCTTGCCGCTCAGCGGCGGTTAACCGTTGGAGGTCTTTAGTAGTCCGCAAGCCCGATACCCATTTGGCGGGACGGTCTTGACGGCTTAGTCGCGCTCTTTCAATCGGGCCGCTTTGCCGCGCAGACCGCGGAGATAGTACAGCTTCGCGCGGCGGACCTGCCCGGTGCGGACGACGTCGATCTTGTCGATAACGGGCGAATGAATCGGGAAGATGCGCTCGACGCCGGTGCCGAAGCTAAGCTTGCGGACCGTAATGGTTTCGCTGACACCCGAGTTATTGCGGGCGATGTACGTACCTTCATAAATCTGGATACGTTCTTTCTCGCCTTCGCGAATCTTCACGTGCACCTTGAGCGTGTCGCCGATGCGCAGGACCGGAAGATCCTTGCGCATTTGGCTTTCCTGAACTTTGGTGAGGAGTGCGTGTTGCATTTTCAAATACCTCTTCGGATTTAGATCTTTTTGAGCAAATCGGGCCTGTTTTTGGCCGTCTTCGCGAGCGCTGTTTGATGGCGCCATTTTCGGATTTCTTCGTGATTACCGCCGAGCAGTACCTCGGGAACTACATGCCCCCGGAAATCGGCGGGACGGGTAAATTGCGGGCAATCGAGCAGGCCGGTAGAGAAGCTTTCGTTTTCGCTGGAGGCCTCGTTGCCGAGGACACCGGGGATGAGCCTTGCGACCGCGTCGATGATGAGCGCGGCAGGAAGCTCACCGCCACTCACAACAAAATCGCCGATGGATGTTTCTTCGTCAACCAGATTCTGAGCAACCCGTTCGTCCACTCCTTCATACCTGCCGCAGATCAGCAGGAGTTCATCCAGCGCGCTCCAGCGCCGGGCAGTGGCCTGGTCGAACAGACGGCCCTGCGCCGACAGCAAAGCGACTTTCTTATTGTCGCTCTTTCGCGGGAGGATTGTCTGCGCGGCCAGGAAAATGGGTTCCGGTTTCATTAGCATGCCTTCACCGCCCCCGAAAGGCCGGTCGTCGACGCTCCGATGGCGGTCAAAAGTCCACTGCCGGAGATCATGGATGCGAATCTGGATCTTGTTAGTTTGTACAGCCCGGGCGACGACTCCGTACTCAAAAGGCCCCCGGAAGAAGTCCGGGAAAATGGTGAGTACATGAAACGTCATGCGGGACCGCGAAAAAGTTCAACCAGGCCGTCGGGAAGGATAACCTCAATGCGGCCTTCTTCCGGTTTGATCCCGACGCAGATGTCTTTGACGAAGGGAATCAGGAGACCGTCTTCCAGTTCCAGGAGGCCCGAGGCACCCTGCTCCTGAACGGCGGCGACAAGTCCGTACACGGTTTGATTTTTGGCGTCAATGACCTGGCAACCTACCAAATCACCGAAGAAGAACTCACCGGCTTCGAGAGGACGGCGGCGGGAGGGGCGAATGGCGGCCCGGAGCCCACGCAATTTTTCGGCATCGTTAATACTGTCAATCCCTTTGAACTTGAGGACGGTGATGCCGTTGTGGTCCCAGGCCTCTTCAATTTCAAACTCGCCTTTGACGGCGTCATCGGCGGCGAGGAGCGTGACCGAACCTAATTCCGTGAAGCGATCGGGACCGATTGTAAGGTCGTTGACCGCGATTTCGCCTCGATTGCCGCGAGCGCGGACAAGTTCGGCGAGGATAATCCAACTGGAGTCTGGTTCAGGCACAGGAGCAGCTACTCGAGAATTTCGAGGTTATAGCGCCGGTTGAGCTTGACGCCGCAGGCGCCGAGGAGCGTCCGAATGGAACGCGCCGTGCGGCCCTGCTTGCCGATAACCTTCCCTAAGTCGCCGGCGGCAACCCGTAGTTCGAGCACTGTGATCTGTTCGCCCTCGACGGCACGAACGGAGACCTGATCGGGACTGTCCACGAGCGCCTTGGCGATATCTTCCACTAACTGCTTGACGGCTGCCATAACAACTCCTCTTGGTTAAGCGGCGGGCGCCGGGGCGGGGGCCGGGTTATTCTTGACAAGGCGCTTAACAACGTCTGTCGGCTGAGCGCCGTTCTTGATCCAGAACTGAAGCCGCTCGTGGTCGATGACGACGGCGGCGGGCTCCGCCCGGGGGTTGTAGTGACCGACGACTTCGACGGCGCGGCTATCCCGGGCGCGATCTTTTTCCATGACAACAACGCGGTAGGTGGGCGCTTTTTTTGAGCCGAACCGCGCGAGGCGAATTGCGAGCATGTTGGGAACTACTCCTTCGTATTTGGTTAGAACTTAAAGTCGGACAGGTTGGGCAACTTACCCATGCCTAATTTGGCCAATTTCTTGCCCATAAAACCCTGCCCTTGCATCGAGCCCGAGAATGACTTCATCATTTTACGGGCCTGCTGGTATTGCTTCAGAAGGTTATTGACATCGTGGACGGTGCTCCCGGAACCGGCCGCGATGCGGCGGCGGCGGGAGCCGTTGATGAGCATGTGGTTGTCGCGTTCGCGCGGGGTCATCGAGTCGATGATGGCGACAACGCGGGAAATTTCTTTGGGATCGACCTTGGCGTTCTTTAACTCTTTGAGCATGCCGACGCCGGGCATCATGCCAAGCAGGTTTTCGAGCGGCCCGAGTTTAGAGATCTGCTTCAACTGATTCTTGAAGTCTTCAAGGGTGAACTCATTATCAAGCAGCTTGCGCTGCATCTCCTCGGCCTGGGTTTTATCGAAGGTCTCCTCCACCTTCTCAAGGAGGCTGAGAACGTCACCCATGCCGAGGATGCGGCTGGCGGCGCGGTCCGGGTGGAAGGCTTCGAAGGCATCGGGCTTTTCGCCGATACCGATGAACTTGAGGGGCTGGCCTGTAACGGAACGGATGGAAAGCGCGGCCCCGCCACGGGCATCGCCGTCCATTTTCGTGAGGATGACACCGGTGACGCCGAGCCGGGTATGAAACTCGGCGGCGGATTTCACTGCGTCCTGCCCGGTCATGGCGTCGGCGACGAAGAGGATTTCGACGGGGTCGAAGGCCGTCTTCAGTTCGGAAAGTTCCGCCATCAGATCTTCGTCGATGTGGAGGCGGCCGGCGGTATCGATGAGTACAACATCCTTACCGGTCTGAATCGCTTCGCGGCGGGCGGAGCGGGCAAGTTCAATTGGTTTCGTTTCGCCTTCGACTCCAGGATAAATCGGCAAGCTGAGTTGCTTGGCGAGGACGGCCAACTGGTCCCGGGCGGCGGGGCGGTAGACGTCGACGGAGACCATTAAAGGATTGTGCTGGTTCTTGGAGAGCCAGCGGGCGAGCTTGGCGGTGGAGGTCGTTTTACCGGATCCCTGCAGGCCGACGATCATGATGATCGAGGGCGGTTCATTGGCGAAACGAAGGCGGGAGGCGTGGGAGCCGAGGAGCTTGATGAGCTCTTCGTGGACGATTTTGACGACTTGCTGCGAAGGATTCAGGGCGGCGAGGACTTCCTGGCCGAGGGCCTTTTCCTTGACGGCTTCGATAAGCTGTTTGACCACTTTGAAGTGAACGTCGGCTTCGAGGAGGGCGACGCGAATCTCGCGGAGGGCGGCATCCATATTCTCCGCCGTCAGTTTACCCTCGCCGCGGAGGTTTTTGAAGATCTTCTGCAGTTTGTCGCTAAGATTCTCGAACATGGTTTGCCTCCTTTATTGTAGCGCCCCGGTGTTGTCGTATATGCTAAACTGTGACTAGTCTGACTAGTATGAAACCTTTACATGGGGAGTGGAAACTCCAGGATGCGAAGGCTAAATTCAGCGAGCTGTTTCGCCAGACGCTGGCCGAAGGGCCGCAGTTGGTAACGCGGCAGGGCGGCGGCGAAGTTGTTGTTATGAGCCGGGCGGAGTATGATCGACTGACGGGCCGGCATCGACAGCCGGACCTTTATGAATACCTGCGAAACTCGCCGCTGGTGGGGAGCGGGCTGAAGCTGTGAACGGCTACCTGCTGGCGACGGATGTGATCGCGGAGACACTGGCGACGCGACCAGCCGCCAAAGTGGAGGCGTGGTTCGCGTGGGCCTATGACCGGCCGAAATTCTTAAGCGTCATTACGGCGGGCGAGATGGAGCGAGCCATCAGGGGTGTCGCGGATGCGCGGCGGCGTTCGCAGATGATCGCGTGGTGGAGCTTTGCCTTTCGAGGGCTGGGATCCGAACTGTTATTGCCGGTGACACCGGCGGTAGCGGCGCGGTGGGGGCAGATGATGGTAACGGTCGTGCGGCCGGTGGCGCGGGAGACCGAGTTGTTAGTGGCGGCGACGGCCGCCGAGCATGGACTTGCGCTGGTGACGGGCCGGACCGGGACGTTCGCGGGACTGGGACTGGATCTAATTGATCCGTTCCAGTAGCGCGACCGATTCTAACAAGATTGGGCTCTGACTCATTACTCTTCGAAGTCGCGGATTCGCCACATGCGCAGATCCCGATTTCAATCCCGTTCACTTTTTCTGTGTGTGCCGATCATCGGCATACGGGCCAGATCAAGGAAAGTCTGCGAAACATTCGATTCAAACTGATTCGCCTTCGGAGGTCCCTAGTTCAAGGAGGTTGCGGTCTATGTCGAGCAGATCACGCCGCTCTCTTGGTTGGATTCGGAGCCGCGTCATTCATTCCCGAGTTGGGCATCCATCGCGTTCCGATTCCGCCCTCGTTTCCGCAAAGATCTTGTCCATCTCGGCTTCAGTCAGTTCGATATCGGGGCCGCTGGCGTCGGCTTCATCCATCAACATTTGCGTGTGGGCGGCCTCCGCTTTGTCGTCAAGATACTTTGCCAGCGCCGCAATGGCGAGGAACTCCGGGCTCCTGAATTCGCCGCGGCGGACTTGGCCGGCCATGAGTTGGCTCATAGGTTCGGAGATTTCAAGTTCGAGAGTCATCCAAGCGGTTTCCTTTCGGTTCCTCTAAATTTAAGCACAATCAAACGGCACGAACGCGCTTGGGAAGTGCCTGCCGGCTTTTCAAGACGGGCGCCCAAAGATCGCCCACTCTCTTTATTCGCTCGACCGTATTCCTCATGTGAAAATCCGACGGTCGAAGACCTTTCTTGAGTTCTGTCCATTGCAAAGGTGTGCTAACGGGAGCCCCGTCGCGAGGCCGCACCGAGTAGGGGGCGGCGATCGTCTTCCCTTTTCCAATCTGTACATAATCAAAGTAGACCCTTCCCCGAGTTCGGGCGGAAAGCGAGCGGGCGATGGTGAATAAATCGGGCCTGGTTTGCATGACCGTCGCCGCCATCGCCGCGGTAAACTCCTTCACTTCCTCATACCCATACCCCGATTTCAAGGGAGCGGCAATGTGCAGCCCGTTGCTCCCGCTTGTCTTCACGAACACTTCCATCTTCAGATGGTCCATTACCTCATGCAGGTGATGAGCCGCGGCGATTACCGTGTCGAAATCGCAGTGAAACGGGTCTAAGTCGAAGAGTACATAATTGGGCGAGTCAAGCGACTGCTTTCGGCTCATCCAGGGATTGTGATCGATACAGCCTAGATTGACGACATACAAGAGTACGTCCAGATCTTGCACGAGAGCATAGCGAATATCCCGCTTACTTTCCTCCGAGTGAAGGGTAAGCGATGGCACCCAATCCGGGGTCGCCGCGGGAAGATTCTTTTGAAAGAAAGACTTTCCATGAATGCCATCCGGATACCGGCGTAATGAGGCCGGCCGGTCTTTCAAGTGCGGAAGCAAGACGGGGGCGACCGATTCGTAATAGGCCAACAGATCGCCTTTAGTAAGTCCTTCCGCTGGGAAGTAGATTTTCTCTTGATGCGACAACGTCACCTTCCGATTCCCGGCTCCTCGATTCCGCGCGGACGCAATCTCTTTTGACACCGGGATTTCTCTCATACAGTCCTCTGGCCTGCGATCCGGCCTAAGCCCAAGAAAGACCGGCGCCCGGAGATGGGCACTCTGCGTAAACTCGGCAAAACGAATCTCAGCCACCATTGTGGGCCGCGCCCAGTGCATTTTGGACGGCCACTCTCCCGCGGCTTCAGCCGGTTTTCGCGGAAGCGACGATTTCTTCAAACTACTGCCGATATCCCTTAACAATTGCTCTGAAAAGCCGGTTCCCACGTTGCCGCGCCAATGCAGCCGGCCGCTCTCGAAGAGTCCCAATACCAGGGCGCCGAACGATGCGCGATTTCCGTCGATCCAACCGCAAACGACGAACTCCTGCCGCTGCTGCAGCTTGACCTTTACCCATGCGGCGCTGCGGCCGCCGGCGTACGGAGAATCCAATCGTTTCGCCATAATTCCTTCCAATTCGTGTTCCGCCGCCACTTCCATAACCGCACCGGCCGAGCCATCCAAAGTTTGGGATAACTTTACGCGTTCGTTGGGGCGCAGACTCTCGATGAGGATAGCCCGGCGCTTGCGCAACGGAAGCTTTCTAAGATCCTTCCCATCCTTGAACAGAAGATCAAAAAGGTATATCGAAATACCATGCGGACCCTCCCGTTGTTTCCCGAAACGCGCGATGCCAAGCCTCGGCTGGAGCGCTTGAAAGCTGATTCTTCCGGAAGAATCAGCGGCGACGATTTCGCCGTCGACAACACCGGACGACAATGCGAGGGCAGCGGGCAATTCTTTAAGTTCGGGAAAGCGGGAGTTATAGGAAAGACCGTTTCGGGACTCGAAAGACACCAGCCCATTTTCGATCGTAAGCAGCGTCCGGACTCCATCCCATTTGACCTCATAAATCCACTCCGGTCCCTCCGGCAAGGTTTTCGCCAGCACGGCCAGCATGGGCTTAATCCCGCTCATGACGGGTTGGGAACGAACGGCCACACCCGCCGCGATCTGTGCTTGTGTTCGTTGTGTCGTGACGCTATATTCATAGCCGGCCGCGTCCCATCCCCGCAGCGCATACTCATCGGCGTCCTTAACCAACAACCACTCTTTTCCCGTGGCTTTTCCCTTCATGCGAATGAGACCGAAAGTCCCGCGGAGTTTCTCCCCTTCCAGACGAATTTTCAATCGCCCCGTCCGCCACTGTTCTGCAACGCTTCCAGAGCCTTCGTTGCTGAACGTACCCGTGTCCCACAGCATGACGCTCCCGCCGCCGTACTCGCCTTTTGGGATATTTCCCTCGAAGGCTCCATAGGCCAAGGGATGATCTTCCACTTCCATCGCCAGCCTCTTTACGGCGGGGTCCATCGATGGCCCCTTGGGCACGGCCCATGACTTCAGAACCCCTTCAATGGCGAGCCGAAAATCGTAATGCAGGTGACTGGCATCGTGACGCTGAACAAAGAACCCGCCGCCTTCCCGGGCGGCCTTCACCTCCGGCCGCGGTTCGGACGTTTTGCTGAAATTGCGCTTGCGCTCATACTCTTTCAGGGACATTGGGAAACCATACGATGCACGAACCGATCCTGATAAAGAGAGGCGAATCCGTTGCGGGAGGTTTCATATGGGCGCGGTTTGGACTGGTCACCTGACATTCGGCATGGTTTCGATTCCGATGCAATTGATGACAGCGGCGCGGCGGAAGTCGGTCGATCTCGATCTGCTTCATGAAACCGACCACTCGCGGATTAGGCAGGTTCTCTACTGTCAGGCAGAGGACAAACCGCTGGAGCGAACCGAATTGGTGAAGGGATTCCAGTACGAGAAAGACCGTTACGTAGTTATTGAGGCAAAGGAACTCGACCAGATAAAACCGAAGAGCGCTAAGGTCGTGGAAATCCTGGAATTTATTAAGGCGCCCGAGGTGGATCCAATCTATCTGGACGCTTCCTATTACATGCTTCCGTCCGAGGGAGGGGAGAAGCCTTACACCCTTCTATACATCGCCATGCAGAACACAAATCTCTATGCGTTGGCGCAGTTGACGATGCATCAACGGGAACATACGGTACTGATACGCTGCGGTCCCCGCGGCCTCGTGCTGCACACCATGTTTTACGACGACGAACTTCGCCAAGAGCAGGCTTTTCGTTCGGAGCCAAGCCTGATCGTCCAAAAAGAATTGACCCTGGCGAAAACGCTTATCGAGACGCTAACTTCCCCGTTCGATCCTAAGAAGTACAAGGATAACTACCGGGTGCAACTGGAACGTATCATTCAGGCAAAGCTGAAGGGTAAGAAATTTGTCATTACGCCGGCGGCAACTTTGGCGCCCGTTATCGACATCATGGAAGCTCTTCAGAAAAGCCTGGCGCAAAGAAAGCAACCGCGGCTGGCGGCGGCGCCCGCCGTTAAGAAGACTGCGGCAAAGGCGGCAACTAAAAGCAGTCCGGTACGGAAGAGGGGGTGAAGTTTGCCCGGTCTACCAAAATATCTTTAGCCCAAATTGCACTTGGCGGGGCGAGTTGCATTGTGGGTTGATGGTCCCTCTGGCGGAGGACGTGGCGCTCGTGTTCGGATTGCCGAAACGGGGGAATATTGAAAGCGTTCGGGGCCTCGGCGCGGCGGATTTACGCAACGGCAAGTTCCAGCGTCCGCTCCATCTCATTCGCCGCATTCCGCTTGGCTGGCTGTTCGCACATGCCGCTAAACTGCATCGCGTTGAGAACGGACTGGCCGCCGCCGTCGTTGGTGAAGAAGCAGTACGTTCGTTCGGCGATGCCACGTACCTGCTCGACGCGGTCCTTCCATTCGTTGAGTTCCGTTGGCGAATAGGCGTAGCCGCGATTGCTCCCGTTTTGGACTCTTGCGCCCTGTTGATACTCGTTCCACCACCAGGCGCGCTGGCGCCCGTGGAGCCGGAAGTAAGCGATGGGGGAGGTAAGGAACGCCGTGGGCGGCATGGCGCGCACGTGCTCCGGCTGATCGAGGTTGCAGAAGCCGACTCGGTAATCGATCAGAGTACCAACGGCCTCGGACGACATCCAGCTTTCGTGACGCATCTCGGCGACGAGCGGAAACTCGTGGAACGCGCGGCGAAGTTCGATGAAATAGTCCCGGTTTTCCTTTGTAAAACGGAACGACCAGGGGAATTGCATCAATACCGCTCCCAATCGTTTGCCGCGCTTAAGTTCGCGCAGACCGACGTTGAAAGAGTCAACGGCGGCAGCGTCCAATTCGCGCTCATGCGTGAAACGGCGATGGAGACGGGCAGTGAATTGGAAGCGGGGATTCGCCTGGACCTTCCCCAACCACAGGCGGGCGAGTTCAGGCCGAATGTCGCGCTCGAAGGACGCGGCAATTTCAACGGCGTCGAAGCGCTGCGAAAGGAAATCGAGCGGGTGGAATCCGCGGGGGCGTTGGCGCGGATAGATCGCGCCGTCCCAGTGCGGATAGTGCCAGCCCGAGGGCCCAATGGCCAAGGGTGCATCGGATACTGCCAGGGAGAATGGAGAAGAAGAAGACCTGACCATTGGAGCGCCTCGGATTCGCTATTTATTCGCCCTAGTATGCCGGATATTCCCGAGGCCGTCAAGACTTTTATTCGCTTTTTGTTCGCTTCGCTTTCGCGGTATGAAATCAGACGGACCTTGGTCCTCGCACGCCGGTCGCCCCTCGACCTGCGTAATAGGACTTTTTTCGTAGTACTGTAACCTTACGCTGACGGAAGACGCTATATCTTCAATCCCCGTTACGACGGGCGGGCGCGTTCACCCCTACACCCAATTGCGTCCGCCTGCGAAAAAGCACCGCCCCCGGGCGGTGCTTTTCATTTACGGCGCAGGAAGGATCGTTTACTCGCTGAACATGCCATCGTACAGCACGCTAGTGAGATAACGCTCACCGGAATCGGGAAGGACGACGACGATGGTCTTGCCGGCATTGGCGGGATCCTTGGCCAGGCGAATGGCGGCGGCGGCGGCGGCTCCGCAGGAAATTCCGCACAGAATGCCTTCTTCCCGCGCCAGTCGACGGGCCATTTCAATGGACTCCTCGTTGGAAACCTGCTCCACCCGGTCAACCACGTTTAGATCGAGCGTATCGGGCACGAAACCGGCGCCGATACCCTGAATCTTGTGCGGGCCGGGCTTTACGGCTTCGCCATTTATCGTCTGGGTAATCACCGGGCTGCTAACGGGCTCAACGGCGACTGAGAGAATAGCCTTTCCCTTAGTCCCTTTGATATAGCGGGAAACACCGGTGATGGTTCCGCCGGTGCCGACGCCGCTGACGAGAATATCGATCTTCCCTTCGGTATCTTTCCAGATTTCCGGTCCCGTGGTCTGTTCGTGGATCGCGGGGTTGGCCGGATTCTTGAACTGCTGTAGGAGGACGTATCTGTGCGGATCCCCAGCCGCGATTTGTTCGGCGCGGGCGATGGCCCCCTTCATCCCTAACGACCCTTCAGTCAGCACAAGATTCGCCCCAAAAGCTTTCAAAACCTTGCGCCGCTCAATGGACATCGTCTCCGGCATGGTCAGTGAGATGGCATAGCCGCGCGCGGCCGCGACGAAAGCCAGCGCGATGCCCGTATTGCCGCTGGTCGGTTCGATGAGTTCCTTGCCGGCCTTCAGCACGCCGCGCTTTTCGGCGTCCCAAACCATGGACGCGCCAATACGGCACTTCACCGAATAGGCCGGATTCCGGCCTTCAATCTTGGCCAGCACGGTGGCCCCAGCGCCATCGGTGACGCGGTTCAGCCTGACCAGCGGCGTATTACCGATACTTAGCGAATTATCTTGAAAAATCATCTGTCTCTCCTCCCGGTTGCGACCCTCCGGAGATTATATCTCCCAATTGGGAACGTACTTACTCTGGCGATCTTTCCAGGTGCGAACGAGATCGGCGAACGTCATGCGATCGATTACGGCGGAGACGGAGCGGTCCACATGCGTCCACATGTCGGAGAAGGGCGTTTCCACCCGTTTTCGCGACCGCGCCCCGGAGTTCCGGGCGCCTTCAATATGGCGCAGCACTTCACCCACGGTGATGGCGTCCGCGCCGCGCGCCAGCATATATCCGCCGTCGGCGCCTCTTCTCGATTCGACAAAGCCGCCCTGCTTCAATCCCGACAGAATTAACTCCAAAAATTTCTGTGGAATTTTCTGCCGGCGGGCGATGTCCGCAATCTTTACCGGGCTACTCGAATCCTGCGTTGCTAAGTCGAAAAGCGCATGCAGGGCGTATTCACCTTTGACCGAAGTCGTCACTGTCTGAAAGAAGAATCCCTAGTTCCTTATCGAGGTTACCGTATTTCAGACGGCCGCCGCACGAGAGGCGCGCAATGGCAGACCGCGTTCCGCTAACGACTCAAGCAGAGCGGCATGTGTTTCGGCAGCTAAGAGCCAATACATATCCGCGTCGTCGTCGACCTGCGTCGCCTGCCGGCGAGCGGCCATCATCAGCAAAAACTGCTGTTCACCGGGGGACAGATCGCGCTGGTCCAACCGGGCGAGCGCGCCAGGCGCCGCCGTGACCTTGCGCAATAGATCGCGTGTGAATACCTGGCAGTCCAAATCGTCCAAAGAGGCGGCCGCTGCCGTCATGCGTTGCTCGGGCGACCCCGCCAGATGGGGACCGGAGGCATAGGCCAGCAGGAAGATGATGACGTCGATAAACGCCGCGAGCAGGAAGCTGAAAATATGGCGCGGCGTGGGCGCGGCGATCAACTCGGTAAACGCCAGCAGCAAGTCCTCCTGCCCGCCCGATGTTACATCGACGAACTCAGCTAGGGCCGGAATCTCTGGCTTCTCCTGGCGGCCGTTGTGCAGCGCATCGTTCACTTCATTCCATGGCACGGCATCGAAGGCGGCATGGACAGTCCGCAGTTGTTTGTCGGCCGGTTCATCGGGCTTGGTGGAGGATCGCCAGTTGGCTATGGAGCCGCGCGCGGCATCGATTGTTTGTTGCGACTCGCGCGCCAATCGCGCATGGCGTTCAAACGCGGTGTAGCGCACGCCAGTGCCCGTGCCCTCCCGATACGCCCCGGCCACGCCCTGTGCTTCGCGCGCCACCGATTCCCGGATGCGATTGAGATACGGGTCCATATCCGCGGCGCGGGAAATGTGGCCGTGGATCTTCTCGGCCTGCGTCATTTCCTCCAGCGCCAGCGTGTGTTTGCGAGCTTCGGCAGAAGCCGAGGCCAGCGTCAACTCGGTCTTCGCGGCCGCATCCGATAGCCGGTCATAAAGTTGACGGCGAACGATTGCGGGCCGCTCGCGTTCGGAGAACCAGCGATAGAGGCTGACGTAGCTGAACGCCACCGAGACGAGCGCGGTGATGCCGTAGACGACGATCAACTGCGCGCGGCGCGCCCGGCTGAAGCCGATCAGCCAGGCGACGAAAAGCAATGCCGATTGCACGCCCAGTGAAGCAAGCAGCGCAAACCACCGGGAAAGATACAGCGACATTCCTTCGAAGGTCGTGTACCAGGACACGATCGCCAGCATCGCGCTAGCCACGAATAGGCCGCGCACGAGCGGTGACGCATTGTTCTGCGCCGAAGCACCTAGCATGGGTGAGTCGAGTTCCCCTCTCGGCGAATAACAACGAATATTCAGCCGCGAGAGTTCCGTAAACTTCTAGCCGGGGAAATGCGGATTGGGGATATCCTTCTGCACGCGCGGAGGCTGCCGCGCCGATTTGCAAATCGCTTCCAGCTTCTTCACCACCGCCGGGAACTTCGCGGCGACGTCCGCTTTCTCGCCGATATCTTTCGCCAGATCGTAAAGCTCCAGCGCGGCTCCCGCTTTCGGCCGTACGCCTTTCCAGTTACCCATGCGCACGGCTTGCATCGGGATTTCGTCGACGAAAGTGCCGGTGGGCTTGTTGTATTTCGGCAGTTCCCAGTACAGGTATTGGTGTTTTTTCTGCGCCCCCTTGCCAAGCAGCGTCGGCAGGATCGAAATGCCATCAAGACCAGCCGGAGCGGGGGCGCCGGAGAGATCGGCCAGCGTCGGCAAAACGTCGGCGAAGTACCACGGAAGGTTGCTGACGCCCGGTTTCACGCGGCCTTTCCAACGGGCGATCATCGGCGTGCGAATGCCGCCCTCGTACATTGTTGTCTTGTGGCCGCGGAACGGACCGGCGCTGTTGAAGTAGCCTTTGTCATTCCAAATCGGCGTGGCGGTGCCGTTGTCGCTGCAGAAGAAGAAGACCGTGTTTTCGTCCACCCCCAGCGTCTTCACAGTGTCCAGCAGAGAGCCAACGTAGCGGTCCACGCGCGAGACCATTCCGGCATACGCCGTGCGCGGTTTGTGCTGATGCGCGTAGTGGTTGCGCAGGTCGCGATAAGGTCCGTCTTCAACGACGATTTTGTCGTACGGCTGCATGGAGTCTGAAGGCACCAGCAACTCGAGGTGCGGCAGCGTGAGGGGGACGTACAAAAAGAACGGCTTCTTCTTCATATTGGCTTCGTGAAGAAAACCGGCCGCCAGGCGGGCGATCAAGTCGTTCCCGTAGATATCCTTGTACCCGCCTAAATTATCGCGATATGGCGTCACCTCGTCATTCGTGTAGAGAAAACCAGGGTATTGATTGTGCGCGTGAATCTGATGGAGATAACCGAAGTAGGTATCGAACCCCTGCTTCCACGGCACGCCATCGGAGCCAATATCGCCAAGTCCCCACTTGCCGAAAGCGCCGGTCATATAACCGGCTTGCTTCAACACTTCCGCAATCGTGACGTCTTCGGCAAGCAGCGGAACACCGCCGGTATTGGCGCGAACCGACGTGTGGCCCATGTGTTTGCCCGTCATCAACACGGAGCGAGAGGGGGCGCAGACGGTGCAGCCGGCGTAGGCGTCGGTGAAGCGGATGCCCTCGGCCGCCATGCGATCGATATTTGGTGTTTGGATGATCTTCTGGCCGAAGCAGCCGAGGTCGCCATAGCCGAGATCGTCGGCCATTATGAAGACGATATTCGGCGGCGGGGCCGCCTGCGCCCGTAGCGCGGCGGATCCAGCGAGCAGTTGCAAAAAGCGGCGTCGGGAAGCGTGGGGATTCACTTCTCGAATTGTACTAATAGCGCGGCACGGAGGTGTCGATTTCCATGCTCCAGCGTTCAATTCCGCCCGTCATGCTCTGGCAGTTTTCGACGCCATTACGCCGTAGCCAGTGGACCACGTTCAAGCTGCGCACCCCATGGTGGCAGTAAACGATTAACGTCGTCGCGGTGGCCTGCGCCTGCAATTCCAGGACGCGTGCCGGAACTGTGTTCATAGGCGCCAGACTCGCGCCTTCAATGCGGCAGATCCGCCATTCGGTTTCCTCGCGCACATCGATCAGGCACAAATTTTCCCCGGCCTTGCGCCGGTCCTCGACCTGACGCGGTGTTACTTCGAATATTGGTTCCACTTTTGCATTGTAAAACGCGGATCAAAACCAGATGAAGTTAGCCGCGTCCGCCCAGATCACGCCCGGAAAGCCGGGTTTTTTCAAACCTCCATCAACCAGTCGGCCGCTGCGGCATCGCGCCTTCCACCGCGGCAGAGGGCGGTCGTAATTGTGGTCTCGCGCAGGGACATGAATCGCCAAGCCTGGATAGCCGTGTTCCCCGCCTCAAGCCGAGGCGGGCACCTCGGACGCGTTCAGGAATACCCGCATGAGACTTCTTCGACGGTCAGGTCCTTACTCAATGCAAGGAACGCGTGAATCCGCACGCGGGCGATGTAGGGATACACCTTCAGGAAGCCGTCGATGCTGTCTCCCGTCTCCAGAAAATCGATGAAAGTTTGAACCGGGACGCGGGTGCCGGTAAAGCACGGCGTTCGGTGCATGATTTCCTTGTCAATAGCAATTACGCCGGCCCCGCAAGCCCTACAAATGCCGTCGCGCCACCGCATCAAATTCCAACAACCGCCTCCAAAGCTCCGCCAATTCCGCCAGCGGCAGCGCATTCGCCCCGTCCGACAACGCCTCCGCCGGATTCTCATGCACTTCCACAAACAGCGCGTCGATCCCCACCGCCACCGCCGCCCTCGCCAACGGCTCAATAAACTGCGGCTGCCCGCCGCTATGGTTCCCACCCGCTCCCGGCATCTGCACGCTGTGCGTCGCGTCGAAAACTACCGGCCACCCGAAGCTCCGCATTATCGCCAGTGACCGCATATCCACCACCAGATTGTTGTACCCGAATGAGGTCCCGCGCTCGGTCAGGAAGATGTTCGAATTCCCCGCCGCGGCCACCTTTTCCGCCGCATGTCGAATGTCCCATGGCGAGACGAACTGCCCCTTCTTGATGTTGACGATCCGCCCCGTTCGCGCCGCCGCTACCAGGAGATCCGTTTGCCGGCACATGAACGCCGGAATCTGCAAGACGTCGCAAGCCTGCGCCGCGACATCGGCCTGCCACGGCTCGTGAATGTCCGTCAGTATGCGGTACCCCTCAGCCTTCAACCCCTCCAGAATCCGCATCCCTTCGCGAATCCCCGGTCCTCGATAGGACGCCCCGCTCGACCGGTTCGCCTTATCGAACGACGCCTTAAAAACAAAATCCGGCCCGGCGATTTCCCGGATCTGGCGCGCGAGAAAGTGGACATGCGCCTCGCTCTCAATCACACATGGCCCGGCGATCAGCGCCAGCGGCTTACTAGACGGCATGGCTCAGCAACTCGGCCGAGGTGCCGGTCCGCCGCAAGCGTTCCCGATAAGTCGCCCCAATAAACGATGCGAACAAAGGGTGCGGAGCCAGCGGTTTCGATTTAAACTCCGGATGGAACTGGCAGCCCAGATACCACGGATGATCTTCAATCTCGCAGATCTCCACATAGACCCCGTCCGGCGTCTGCCCCGTGATGCGCAACCCGCCCTCGGTTAGCGAGTTTTCATAGTCCCGGTTGAATTCAAAGCGGTGCCGGTGCCGTTCGCTGATCGCCGATTTCCCGTACGCGTCGCGCGCGGTCGAGCCCTCCGCCAGGCTGCACGGATAAGCCCCGAGCCGCATCGTCCCGCCCAGTTCATCCACGCCCTTCAGCTCGCGCAGTTTGTAGATCACCCGCTGCGGCGTTGCGTTGTCGAACTCGGCCGAATCCGCCTGCGGCATCCCGCAGACGTTCCGCGCGTACTCAATCACCATCGTCTGCATCCCCAGACAGATGCCAAAATACGGCACTTTGTTCTCCCGCGCATAACGAATGGCCTGCAGCATGCCCTCCACGCCGCGCTTGCCGAACCCGCCCGGGACCAGTATTCCGTCAAACCGCGACAACTGGTGCGCACACTCCGGCCAGCGCAAGTCCTGCGCCTCAATCCAGTGGGTATTCACCTTCAACCGGTGCGCGAAGCCGCCGTGCAGCAGCGCTTCCTTCAAGCTCTTATAGGAGTCTTCATACTCCACATATTTGCCAACCAGCGCGATGTCCACTTCGTCCACGGGATTGTGCAGCCGGTCCAGCATCTCCTCCCAACGCGCCAAATTCCGGGGCGCGGCTTCAATCTTGAACTGCCGCAAAATGATCTCATCCACATTCTGCGAAGCAAACCCCAATGGCACTTCGTAGACGCTCTTCGCGTCGCAGGCTTCAATCACGGCGTCCGCCCGCACGTCGCAAAACAGGGAGATTTTCTCTTTAATGTCGCCAACCAGCGGTTTCTCGCACCGGCAGATCAGCATGTCCGGCTGGATGCCAATCGCCCGCAATTCTTTCACGCTATGCTGCGTCGGCTTGGTCTTCAACTCGCCCGCCGCCGCAATCCACGGAACCAGCGTCACATGCGCGAAGAAGCAGTTTTCCCGGCCCTTTTCATGGCGGAGCTGCCGAATGGCCTCCAGGAACGGAAGGCTCTCAATATCGCCAACCGTGCCGCCAATCTCCACCAGAACAACATCCACCCCGCTCGAAACTTTCTCAATATTCGCCTTGATCTCATTGGTGACATGCGGAATCACCTGCACGGTTTTGCCGAGATAATCCCCGCGCCGCTCGCGCGAAATAATGGTCTCGTAGATCCGCCCGCTGGTGACATTGTTGCTCTGCGTCAATGGTGCGTAGGTAAAGCGCTCATAATGGCCCAGGTCCAGATCGGTCTCGGCCCCGTCGTCGGTCACGAACACTTCGCCGTGCTGGAACGGACTCATTGTTCCAGGATCGACATTTAGATAGGGATCGAATTTCTGCAGCGTCACCCGCAGCCCGCGGCTTTCGAGCAGGCATCCGATCGACGCCGCTGCTATCCCTTTCCCCAACGAACTCACCACGCCGCCCGTCACGAAGATGTACTTGGCCATACCCCTCTGGTTCCAAAAAGCTGTTCGACCCGCACCAGGTCTTCCGGCGTATCCACGCCCCAGGATTCGTACTCGGTCTCGGCGACCTTGATCTTGTACCCGTTCTCGAGCGCGCGAAGCTGCTCCAGTTTCTCTACCTGTTCCAACGGCCCCACCGGCAGCATCGGGTATTCCAACAGGAACTCCCGCCGGTAGACGTAAAGGCCGATGTGTTTAAAATATTGAGCGCCACCGCCCCGGTCATAGGGGATCGGCGAACGCGAAAAGTACAACGCGCGCCCATCCCGCCCCATCACGACCTTCACCACGTTAGGATTCGTGATCTCCGAAAAGTCTTCAATCCGCTTCGCCAGCGTCCCCATTAATGCTTCGTCGTCTTCCAGGAGCGCCAGCACCGCGGCATCGATGGCGCCCGGATCGATCAGCGGCTCATCGCCCTGAATGTTCACCACCAGCGCGTGCGAGTAGGCCGACGCCGCCTCGGCCACGCGGTCCGTTCCCGAAGGATGATGCGGGGACGTCATCCGCACCTGCGCGCCAAATTTTTTAGCTACGGTAGCGATCGTATCGTCATCTGTAGCGATAACGATGTGCTGCAGATACTTCGCCTGGCTCGCCCGTTCCCATACATGTTGCAGTATCGGTTTGCCGTGTAGAGGAGCGAGTGCTTTGGCGGGAAAACGGGTGGAGGCGAGGCGTGCCGGAATCACTCCGAGAACTTGCTTTGGCACGTTTGATGGTAACACGAGAGGGCTGTTACATCATGCCGAACGGAGGCAAAAGGCGCTATGAAAATTCATATGCGTGATATCATTCAGATAGAATTTAGCCGAGCGAGGTCAACTCTGGCCATGAGAAATATCTTCCTCTTTGTCGGCACTGGACTCCTGCTGGTAGCAGCGGCCCTTGCTGGAGATGAAAAGACCCCACAGCCGCCTCCCGGCGAATCCAAAGGCACGGCGTCCGCCCAAGGGCCGAATACCAAGAGCAATACCACCGTTGCGCCGCGTCGCAAAGCCGCGGCTGAAGAGCCCGGCGAAGCCGCGGGCCGCAATGCCACGATCCGCGTCGATACGAATCTGGTCCTTATTAATGTCACCGTGACCGACCCGCTGAACCGCTTCGTCACTGGCTTGGAAGCGGAGCACTTCAAGCTCTTTGAAGAAAAGGCCGAACAGCGCATCGCGACGTTCGCCAGTGAGGACGCCCCGCTCTCCGTCGGCCTGGTTTTCGACGCCTCCGGCTCCATGGGCGCCAAGCTCCAGAAAGCGCGCCTCGCCGCCGCCCAGTTTTTCAAAACTGCCAATCCCGACGATGAGTTTTTCCTCGTTCAGTTCAACGACAAGCCGGAACTGATTCATCCGTTTACGACGAATACCGAGGAGATCCAGAATCGCCTGACGTTCACCCAAGCCAAAGGCCGCACGGCGCTGCTCGACGGCATCTACATGGCGCTGAATCACATGAAGAAAGCGCGCAATACGCGCAAGGCGATTCTCGTTCTCTCCGACGGCGGCGACAACTCTAGCCGGTACACCGAAAGTGAAATCAAAAACCTGGTTCGCGAAGCCGACGTGCAGATCTACGCCATTGGTATCTTCGAACCCGCCTCGGCTCGCTCCCGTTCCGCCGAAGAACTCGCCGGCCCCGGGCTTCTGAACGAAATCGCCGAACAAACCGGTGGCCGCCACTTTCCTGTAGAGAATTTGAACGATCTTCCTGACGTCGCGGCCAAAATTGGTATCGAACTGCGGAATCAATACGTCATAGGGTATGTGCCAAATAACGCCACCCGTGACGGCAAATACCGGCGGGTGCAAGTGAAGATCAATCAGCCACGCGGCCTTCCCCCTCTACGCCCTTTCTGGCGCCAAGGATACTATGCTCCGCATCTGTAGCGCAAAGGCCGGTCGCGGCCCCCGCGCCAGCGGCGAGGACACCCCATCTACTCACACCGCGACCGAGTCCCTTTTGCGCACTCCGATCAGCAGACGCGTTTTCGGACTGGCTATCGCCGGTTCCGCGCGCGCGCCCGCTCAGGAAAATCAGGATACCGGACTCACTTTTCGCTCCGATACCCGCGAAGTCCTGCTTCACGCCACGGTCGTCGACCGCAAAGGGGCTTTTGTCACGGACTTGACCCGGGACGCCTTTAAAATCGTGGAAGATGGCGTCGAGCAGAAGATAAGAGTCTTTCGCCGCGAAGACGTCCCGGTCTCCATGGGCCTCATCGTTGACAATAGCGGCTCCATGCGCCGTAAACGCAAGAAGGTGGAGGACTCCGCCGTCGCGCTCGTCAAGGCGTCCAACCGCCAGGATGAGATTTTCATCGTTAATTTCAACGATGTTCCCTACCGCGACGCCGATCTAACCAGCGATGTGAAAAAGCTGGAAGAAGCCCTCTCCCGCATCGACGCCAAAGGCGGCACCGCCATGCGCGACGCCCTTACTTTATCTATGGACTACATCCTCGCCAAAGGCAAGAAGGCGAAGAAGGTTCTGCTGATCGTTACTGATGGCGACGACACCGCGTCGAACGACTCCAATACGCTGGAAAAGCTTCTCGCCAAGGCGCAGCGCAGCGAAGTGCTGATCTTCGCCATTGGAATTCTAAACGAAGAGGATCGCCGCGCCGCCAAGCGCGCCCAACGCGCCATGGAACTGCTGACAAAACAGTCCGGCGGCATTGCCCACTTCCCCAAAGATGTGGAAAGCGTCGAAGACGTCGCGCTGCAAATCGCGAAAGAGATTCGCAGCCAGTACATCATCGCCTACTCGCCAACGAAACCGGACGACGGCGCTTACCGTCAGCTTAAAGTCACCGTGAAGGGCAGCGGCCTCACCGTCCGCACCCGTACCGGCTACTACGCCAAAGCCGATGATAAACGCTCGGCGTTATGATCGGTTTTCTCTGGCAGGCCAGCCGCGGCTACCGCCTGACTCCCTGGCGCAGTCCGTATATTCTGTGGCGCATTGAGACGTATTGGGGGCTTCACGCTGAGAACGTCGGATTCGCGGAATTCTGGGGCTTCGTCTGGGCGCGACGGCGGGAGCTTTATCGCTTTCTGCGGTGGGCCGAGCGGATGCGGCTGACTACTTCGTAACTTCTTCCGGTACGGAACTAATCCGCAATCGGGTACCCGTGGCCCTTGCTCATCTTCGACAGTTAGCGCCGCGAGGCGGCCACAAGTGCTTGATTCTTAACGGCACGACGTCGTCCACGAGTGAATCCTAGTGGCACGCCGAATTGCGATAGTGTGAAAATAGCTATTGTGTTTGGCATGCAAATCAAACATGATGGTGACATAGGAGCGCCACTCTGTTCGTTCGCACTCAGACCAACGGTTCCCGAACCTATCTCCTGATCGTTGATAACGAATGGGTCGACGGCAAGGTGAAGCAGCGCGTCTGCCGGAAGACCAGCAGACCGGCGCGACGCCCTTCGCGCCGCGTACCACCAAGGACCTCATTGAGGAGGACCTCTTCGCGCGGAAGCGCGACTTGTTCTCGGACTTGGCCTTGGTGTTCTTTGACACCACCGCGATCTACTTCCAAGGAGAAGGGGGCCAGACCATCGGCAAGCGCGGTCACTCCAAGGACCACCGTCCCGATCTGAAACAGATGGTTGTGGGCATGGTGCTGGATCAAAACGGCAATCCAGTTTGCAGCGAAATCTGGCCTGGCAACACCGCCGGCGTGACGAGCTTGGTTCCCATCGTGGAGCGATTGAAGAGCCGGTTCGGGATCGGTTCGGTCTGCATCGTTGCCGACCGGGGGATGATCAGCGCCAAGACGCTGGAAGAGTTGGAGAAGCGGGAATGGAAGTACATCCTAGGCGTGCGGATGCGGAGTTCGACGGAAGCCAAGACGGTGGTGTCGCGTGCTGGCCGCTATAGCGAAGTGCATCCCAAGAGCGACGACCGGAACGATCCTTCGCCGTTGCAAGTGAAGGAAGTCTGGGTGGAGGACGCCGCCGGTATGTCGTCTGCGTGAACGTCGATCAAGCCAAGAAAGACCGCCTGGATCGCGAGGCCGTGATTGCTTCGCTGCACGATGCATTGAAAAAAGGCGATAAGTCGTTGGTGGGCAATAAGGGGTACCGGAAGTATCTACGCGCTGGCGGGAAGCAGTTCACCGTGGACGAGGAGAAAATCAAGGAGGAAGCGCGTTACGACGGCAAGTGGGTGTTGACGACCAACACGGATCTGCCAGCCGCCGAGGTGGCGTTGCAGTACAAGCAACTGTGGATGGTGGAGGAGGTGTTCCGGACGATGAAGTCGATACTGGATACCCGGCCGATCTTTCACCGCTGCGATGAAGCGATCCGCGGCCATGTGTTCTGCTCGTTCCTGGCGCTGTTGCTGCGCAAGGAAATGGAAGACCGGTTGGCCCGCAAGAAGTGGCCGTTGGAATGGGGCGACATCATCCGGGATCTGGATAATATGGTCGAGATGGAAGTCGCCATCAACGGCAAAGGTTATGTTTTTCGTGGGCAGACTCCAGGAGTGGCGGGCAAAGTCTTTCAGGCTTGTGGTGTCGCGCTTCCGCCTACGCTGCGCTCCAGCTAATTCCATCTGTTTCACGCCGCAATCCACAAAAGCGTGTCACTAGGCCGTTTTCATAATCGTAACGTTTTGAAACTAAATCACTTCCGCCAGAGTGGTGTTTAAGATGAGCTTGATGAGGTCCTTGTTGGTGCGGGGTGCAAACGGTGTGGCTCCGTCCTGCCGGTCATGCGGAAGAACCTCGCCCAGCCAAGCCATGGCCCGGTAGAGAGATGGCGCAAGTCCAGATCGGCGACGCCTTGGATGGCGTGGCCGTCCTTGCCGCTTCCCGGCGGCACGGTCGCGGCCAGGCGCGAAGAGGCGATGCGGCACGGTGAGAAAGACGGCCCGCTCGATGGGAAACTCGAAGCGCCGGCCTTTGAGCAAGGCCGGCAAAACTCTGTCGATCGAGCAGGCCTGCCAGAGACGGTGGAAGATCAGGGCCGGCCCGCCCGATCCTGGAACTGCGAGTGGCGATGCTGTCGCCTCGTGCGTGGGCGCGCCGAGGATGGTGAGCTTTTCGGAGAACCGTCCGAGCGACTGGAGCAGCGAGTCGAGATGGAGAGTGGCCAGCAAAACATCCAGGCGCGCGATCCGGAAACGCGGGACACGCTGGCTGACCTTGCCGCCGAACCATCATTCGTTCTCGACGATGAGCACATAAGTTCGGGAACCGCTGGTCTGAGCGCGGACGAACAAAGCGGCGCTCCTAATGTTACTATTATGATCACTGTGCCAGCGCACACAATGGCTTCCATCGCCTTTCTACGTCCAAACGTGACACTATGTTTTCGCGCTGGACGGTATCGCCGTCTGTGGAACCAACCGGAAGTTGTGGCCACTTTGCGTCGCAAAGTGTAGAAGAGGAGTCAAGCAGCTTTGTGAACGTCTCCATCGGTCGTCCTCCTTCGTCTCGGCTTTACAACAAGATCGTAGGACAGGCGGCCGGTGGTTTCAAAATTTCAACTATTTTTGGCTAGGATTAACGAAAATGTGCCGATCGCGGACGTTGACGGGGAAGGCGCGAACGCCATACAGTAGTTCCGATGACCAAGCTAGGGGCGCCGCCCCGCGAAACTCTGCTCGATTTGTTCCGCATGGTGGCGGAACAGGCGGGCGAGTATCTCGTCTACGACGACGGCTACCGTCCCCGCAGTTGCTCCTACGCCGATCTGGTTCGCGCCGCTGGCAACTGCGCGGCACGCCTGGAGCAGGCGGGCATTGGCCCGGGCGACAACGTCGTCTTGTGGAGCGAGAACCGCCCGGAATGGGTCGCCGCCTTCTGGGGTTGTGTCCTGCGCGGGGTGGTCGTCACTCCGATTGATGAGCGTCACTCCGTCAATTTCCTGGAGCGCATCGAACAACTCGTCCACCCGAAAGCCGTGTTCACCGGCGACGAGGTTTCGCTGCCCCACTCCCCCAGCCGGGTCGTGTGGAAACTCTCGGAATTCGATTGGACCACCGAGCCTCGCTACTCCGCCGTCACCCCCAAGCCCGATGACGCCGTGCAGATCCTGTTCACCTCCGGCGCTACCGCGGAACCCAAAGGCGTTGTCATCACCCATCGCAACCTGCTCGCGAATACCGTCCCGGTGGAGCGGGAGATCGCCAAGTACCGCCGGTACGCCCGTCCCTTTTCTCCCATTCGCTTCCTGAACCTGCTGCCGCTCAGCCACATGTTCGGGCAGGCAATGGCGATCTTTATCCCGCCCATGCTCGCCGGGACGGTCGTCTTCCAGCGCAGCCAGAACCCGCGGGAGATCATTCGGCAAATCCGGACACGGCGTATCTCGGTGCTGGTCTCGGTCCCCAAGATCCTCGAAGTGTTGAAAGAGTATGTGTCCGGCGTGGCGCCGGAGAGCGCCGTTCCATCTCCCGCCGGCACGAAACTCTGGCGGCGTTGGTGGCGATACCGGCGCGCGCATCGCATGTTCGGAATGAAGTTCTGGAGCTTCATTGTCGGCGGCGCCGCGCTCGACCCGAACCTGGAGGAGTTCTGGGGCGGGCTCGGTTTCGCGGTGATTCAAGGCTACGGCCTCACCGAAGCCGCCCCCATCGTGACCTTGAATCATCCCTTTCATGCCGGGAAGGGCACGGTGGGCAAGCCCATCGCGGGCGTGGAGATTCGCATCGCCGAAGATGGCGAGGTCCTCGTCCGCGGCGGCAATGTCACCTCCGGCTATTTCAACAACGCCGAGGCGACGGCGGAAGCCTTCAAAGAAGATTGGTTCCACACCGGCGATATCGGCGAGATGGACAGCTCCGGGCGGCTCCTCATCAAGGGCCGCAAGAAGGAGATGATCGTGCTGGCCGACGGCCGCAACGTGTTCCCGGAAGATGTCGAGCGCGCGCTTGATGCGCAGCCCGGCGTCCGGGAGTCCGCGGTCGTGGGCCTTCAGGACAACCGCGGCGAGCATGTCCACGCCGTCCTGGTTCTGGATGGACCGCACACCGCTGAGGACGTGATTCGCGGCGCCAACGCCGTGCTGGAGGAGCACCAGCGTGTGCGCGGCTTCACTTTGTGGAGCCATCCCGAACTCCCCCGCACCGAGGGTATGCGCAAGCTGAAGCGTCGCGCCATTCTCTCGCTGATCCAGGGCGAATCCAGCCCCGCCTCTCCCGCTTCCGGTGAGGGCATGAGTGCCTTGCTCGCCCGGTATGCTTCGGGCCGCGCCGTCGATTCCTCGACTACGCTCGACACGACCTCGGCCTTTCTTCTCTGGATCGCGTCGAACTCCTCGTCGCGCTGGAACAGAAGCTCGGCGTCACCGTGGATGAAACGGTCTTCTTCCAAGCCAGGACGGTTGCCGAGCTGGAAGCGCTCATCCGCCAGCCCGCGGCCCTGGCCGCCAGGGCGGAGCCCTTCGAGTTCGAGTCCTGGAATCGCCGCCCGTGGGCAAGGTTTGTCCGCGCGCTCAACCTCAACCTGTGGATTCTCCCCTTGGCCCATCTGTTCGCCTGGGTGCGGGTCTCCGGGCGCGAGAACCTGACCAAGCTCAATGGTCGGGCGCTGATTGCGTCCAATCACCAGAGTTACTTCGACACGCCCGTGCTGTTTATCGCGATGCCATGGAAATGGCGGCTCCGGATCGCGCCCACAATGAGCAAGGAGTTTTTCGACGCCCGCTTCCATCCGGAAAAGTACGGCCATTGGAAGAGGTTTACCAGCAGCCTGGGCTACTACCTCGGCTGCCTCGTATTCAACGCCGTGCCCATCCCGCAGCGGGAATCCGGCACGCGGCAAACCCTGCACTACCTTGGCGAGATGGTCGAAGAGGGCTGGTGCCCGCTCATTTTTCCGGAAGGCGAGCACAGCGCCGACGACACCATCCTGCCTTTCCAGGCTGGTGTCGCCATGATGGCCTCCCGCCTTCGCGTGCCCGTCTTGCCCGTCCGGATTCGCGGGTCGAACCGCGTTCTCCCCCTTCACTCCCGTTTCGCCAGACCCGGCTTCGTCGATGTCGTCATCGGCGAACCGTTGCGCCTGGAAGGCGAAGATTTCGCCGCCCTCGCAAGAACCCTCGAACAAACCATTCGCAACCTGTAACCCGTCAAATCGGGAACTGTACACTGAATCCTGAATTCCGAAGTTCACAGCCGCTGGACGCTCGGAAAGGGTGATGTTGGTCCAGGTAGCGGGGGCTCGGCGGCGCATGGCTGGATCCAACTTAACTTCGGCGAAGTTGGGATTTGCCAATCTCAGACCTCCTGATGTCGCCAACCAAATCCCAGCAAATCTAGCGGGTCAATGAAAACAGAATGAACCGGGAATGTAGTTGCGGATCGGTCGCGCACGGGGTAAAAGAAAGGGATGCCGCAAATGCAATTGCCGGTTTTTCCCGCCGGGGCGGTGGAGATCAACGGCGCGATCGGAGTCCAAAAAGAGGCGGGGGGGCGCCTCCACGGCCACTTGCCGTTGTTTCACCACGGGGATCTGGACGTTCGGAGTTTCCGCATGTTTACCCGCCAGATGATTGTAAGCGGGACGGTAAAACCCAAAGAGATCGTGAAGGCGTTTGGCGTGCCGATGATTACCGTGAAGCGGCACGTGAAGCGGTACCGGGACCATGGGACCAAGGGGTTCTACGAGGCCAAGCCGCGCCACAGTTCGGCGCCGGTACTAACAGGGGAAGTGATAGTGCGGGCGCGGCGATTATTCGATGAGGGGCGGAGCGTGCCGGAAGTGGCCGCGGAACTGAAGGTCTTGGGAAACACGCTGCACAAGGCGATCCACGCGGGGCGTTTGCGAGGCCAAAAAAAAGAGCGGGTCTGACGCAAGCGAGGTAACCAGTAAGAGCGAGCGCAGCCAAACGGACAGCCAGGCGGCGATGGGAAACGAGCGCGACGCCTCCATTGGAACTGGCGGCGGAACGAGTGGCGGCGGCGATGGGAGAGTTGGGGCCTGCGCCAGCGCGAGTTTCAACCCCGCCTGCGATGTAGCCCAGGGCGGCGTGCTGCTGGCGTTGTCGGCGCTATTGGCGGCCGGACTGCTGCGAAGTCCCGCCGGAGATGGAGCCGGTGAGGCCTTGGCAGAAGGCGAGAGAAGTGAGTGCGAAAGCCGAAAACAAGAGACGGAAGGTATGCATGATGACCTCCTAAGAAATAGCCTAAGGCGATGCAGTCAAAGACGACCGGCCCGAGCCAACCATTTATTTGGACCCGCCAGCGATTCCTTAATCCGGCAGTTGAGCTCGTCGATCTCTTGCAAGCCTGTGATGCTACAGGCAAATCCAACTGCTCCGCAGACACCCAACGGGTGAACGCGTTCGAATCGTCAAGTGCCAGTCGTCGGGGCCTTTGGACGTTATTGGGCCAGTCAACTGCCGGCTTTAGGTTCAACCGCACCCAACCCACCGCAAATCTCGCGCGACGAATGCGCACGGTCCAACTCGGGAAGCCCCGCGCCAGAACAGCTTCAAAACCTGCGAGAAACTGTTGCATACTTTGTACATAAGCTTGAGTCTTCTGTGCCGCCTGAATTGGTTTTTGCGGCCAAACTGATCCAGACTGCCAGAGGCTCAGCCTTTCACCGCTCGGCGAGACCGTCCGGTTAACCCGCTAATAGGACAGCAGTGCAATCATGCCCAATGATCTATTTCAGCCGCCGCATCTCCTGATCCTGGCGGTCGTGCCTGTGCTGACGGCGTTGCTGTCACGGAGCGCGCGGCGTAGTCCGGACTGCGGGCGCGCGGTGCGGTTGGGGTTGGGCGCGCTTCTGGCCGTGAATGAACTGGTGTGGTACGGGTTCCTTTTGCGTGTGGAGGGCTTCCAGTTTCCAGCGATGATGCCCCTGCAATTGTGCGATTTGGCGGTTTGGCTGACGGTGTGGGCCTCCTTGACGCCGCGACCATTAATTTACGACATCGCCTACTACGTGGGCCTGGGCGGCAGCGGCATGGCCCTGCTCACACCGGATCTGTGGGCGCCGTTCGCCTCGTATGCGACGCTGCATTTCTTCCTGGCACACGCATTGGTGGTGATCGCGCTGTGGACGCTGGCCTGGGGGCGTCTGGCGCGGCCCAGGACGAACAGTATATGGCGGGCGTTTGCCGCGATGAATGCGTTTGCGGCGGTAGCCGGTGTGTTCAACTGGCTGTTCGAGACCAACTTCATGTATCTATGCAAGAAGCCCGCCAGTGCGTCGCTGCTGGATTACTTCGGGCCCTGGCCCGTGTTATATCGCCATCGGGGAAGTCTTCGCGCTGGGGGTGTTCTGGCTGCTGTGGCTGCCGGTCCGGAGGCCAGTCGCGCCGCGGCCGGTGGCTACGGAGACGGCATGAGGACCGAGCGATGCCGGATGCGAACCGCGACGATCCTAAGAGGAGGCGAATGCTAGTCAAGATCATCGTGGCGGCCGCGGTGGGCATCCTGGCGTTGGCGCACACGGCGCCGTTCGCGTTCCTGTTCGACGCGGCCTCGGGAGAACTGTCCAAATGGAGTATGCCGCAGGGGCCGGGAGAGCGGTCGATTTATTTGACCTTCGACGACGGGCCGAACCCGACGGTGACCGGGGAGTTGCTGGATCTGCTGCGCGAAAAGCAGGTGCGGGCGACGTTCTTCCTGATCGACAAACATGCGACCGAAGAGACCGCGCCGCTGATCCGGCGAATGTTTGAGGAGGGCCACTCGGTGGGACAACACACGGACAACCGCTGGTTGATGTTGTACACGCCGGGACGCCTGGTTGAGGAGCTAAATGCGGCGGCCAGCCGCGTGGAGCAACTGGCGGGCTCGCGACCGTGTCCCATTTTTCGCCCGCATGCCGGGTGGCGCGGTATTTCGATGCTGATGGGCCTGAGCCGCATGCAGTACAAACTGGTCGGCTGGAGCTGGCTGAACTTTGATTTTGTGTGGTTCCGAAAGCGCACCGGGGACCGTATTGCCAGGCAAGTGCTGGCGCACGCGGCGCCGGGCAACATCGTGGTGCTGCATGACGGCCATCACATCGATCCCCGGGCGGATCGGCGTTACACGCTGGCGGCGGCCGCGCGGATCATCGACGGCCTGCGCGCGGAGGGATACTCCTTTGCCACGTTCTGTGGCGCCTCCTGAGCGGTGAGGCGACGGTTGGTCGACAGTGCCGGCGCCTGCGGTGTCGATTTTGTCGAAGCAATCCCAAAAGGCCTGGGACGCCGGTGGGGGAAACCCTCAGAGTGTGTGCGGAATACTGAGGCGACAGCATGTTGTTTGAACTACAATTACATTGAGATGTGCATGACCGAAGACGCCGCCCGATTGATGGGCTGCGCGAATGCGCGGTGTTCAGGACGAGGTCTCCATGCGATTTCAAGCACAGCGTGCGGTCCTGGTTGCGGCGCTATTAGCTCCTCTCGCCGCTTCCGGACCCGCCCCAACCTGGGATCTGGCGGCTTTGCGCGCGCTCGCCGGTCTGACGGAGGATCAGTGGCAGGCCGTTCGACGCGGCGACCCGCAGGCAAGGGTCCTCGATACTCGGGAAAAGCGCGAGGCGGCTATCGTCGGGGTGGCGCCTCCGCGCGCCACTACCGCCTGCTTTGCCGCCATGTTCCAGGACATTGAAAACTTCAAGAAGAACCCTGCCGTCCCGCGGATTCGAAAACTAACCAGACCCGTCGATCCGCGCGATCTGGAGGCGTTCAAACTTGAAACCGGCGACCTCGCCGCACTGAGGATTTGCCGTGCCGGAAACTGCGGCGTGAAGCTTCCGGCGGGAATGATCGAGCGCCTTCAACGCGAGGTGGACTGGTCCCGGCCGGATTACGCCGCCGCGGTGCAGTCCGTCTTCCGCGAGGAAATGCTGGCCTACATCCAGACGTACTTGGGCCGGGGCAATTCCGCTCTCATCGAATACCGGGACAAGAAAACCCCAGTCCGATTGGCGGAGGAATTCCGCGCGGTGCTCGACGCCCGGCCTGGCTTGGCGGACTTTGTCCCGAAGTTTCATGAATACCTGGCCCGCGATCAAAGCGAGCCGTTGCCGGGCGTCAGTGAGTTCCTCTATTGGTCCGCGGAATCCTTTGGGCTGAAGCCGGTGACGAGTGTCACGCACGTCTCCATCTACCTTCAGCCGGGACGAGCCGTTACCGCCTCCAAACAAATCTTCGCCACCCATTACTTTGACGCGTCGCTGGGCTTTGCGGCCGCGCTCGACGACGCCAGTGAGACCTCTGCCCCGGGCATGTACCTGGTCTATTTGAATCGCTCCCGCATCGATCTTCTCCGCCGTTTCGCGGGAGGCCTGCGGCGAGCCATTGTCCGCGGCCGCCTACGGGATGGGATGCAAAAAAACCTGACGGAAGTGGTCCGAAAGCTGGAATCTTCATGCGCGACCTACCCCACGCCGGCACCCGCGGCCCAATAGCTCCCCCGCGCCACTCGGCGGACCGCGCGCCGCGCCGCTACCGCGCCGTGCTGCTCGGCTTGGGTTGCGCCTTGTTTGTTTACCTTCTTATCCGGCTGGGCACCGCGGAAATTTTCTCGCTGGTCCGGGGGGTCGGCTGGTACTTCGGTTTGATCGCCGCGACCTACCTGGTCCACCAACTGCTTCGGGCGACCGCCTACTGGAAATGCATTCTGCCCAATGGGCACGCCTCCTATTGGGACGTGCTCCGCATCAGGCTTTCCGGGGAGGCCATTCAGTTCTTAACATTTTCCGGCCCGTTACTGGCCGAGCCGGCCAAAATGTGGCTTTTGCGGAGTCGCGGCCTGAGCACAAAGCACGCCGTGGCGGCGACCGTCTCCGAGTATCTGATCTATTCGCTTACGTCGGCGGCGTTTGCCATCGCCGGCCTGACGTACTTGCTCGGCAACTTCGAGGTGTCCGGGCCCACGGCGGTCGCGGCAAAGGTGGTTGTATACGCGATGGGCACATTTCTCCTTGCGGCCGCTTGGGCGATCAGCTTTCGGATCTACTTGATCGGCGCCATCATCAAGGGCCTTCGCGGGCTGCCGCTGATCGGAAAACATCTGCGTTTCAAACAGCAGGACATTGACGATACGGAGGATCTGCTGTTTGCCGTCCTTCGTGACCGCCCACTGCGTTTCTTGACGATTCTGATCATCGAGTTCGCCGCGCAAGGGCTCCTGGTTCTGGAGCTGTTTATACTCCTGAGGGCTACCGGTCAACCCTTTTCCATTAGTGATCCGCTCTTGATCGAAGCCGCCAGCAAGTTCGTGGGCTTGGCGTTCTTCTTCGTCCCAGGCCAAGTGGGCGCCGCCGAGGGCGTTTACGCGCTGATCTTCAAGACCATGGGTCTAGCCGCGTCGGCCGGCTTCGCTCTGGCCCTGGCACGACGGCTTCGCAACCTCCTGGCCGCCGTCGCCGGTTTAGCGTTCGCCCCGCGTTGGAGGGACACGCGGCCGGGCCGGGCGCAAGATGCTGGTGTAGAGTCCGTCCCATAAAAAACCGGCCCCGCTCGCGCCGATGACCGATCGATCCGGCCTTCCAAACATAATCCTAAAAAAGGCAGTTAGCCAGTGGCATCGGCGAACCGAGGAGCACTTCCAATGACCTTGCCACCGAGGAATTGACGAAACGCGGCGCTCAGAATCAGCTTCCACCGTTCCTTCCGCGTCAACTGCTCCGCAGTCTTTTTGATTCGCTTGAGAAACCCGCTCACCCGGCCTGGAATTTCCGCGATCCGGGAGGCCTTGGCGTGCGTGCTCGTGATCTCTACCGTGGTCTGATTCCCGTGACGGGTTTGCCGCGCGATGGCGTACAGTGCCAACGGCCGTGAGGTGATCGCTTCGGCGTGTTCGTCCGGGATTCCCAAGCGCATGAAGATCGTCCGCCAGTTGTAGACCAAGGCGATGATCCTTCGGCACGCGCGAGAAGTTACCCACCCCTACTCACCAAACCTCATCTTCAACACCATTTCTCACAGAACTATGCATTATCAACGGTTTACGGCGTCAATAAAAATGTAGTGACACGCCTCTGCTCTCTTCCTGGCATGACTGGAAATAAATTCAGCTGGAGCGCAGCGTAGGCGGGAATACGACACCGCAAGCCTGAAAAACCTTGCCCGCTACTCCTGGAGTCTGCCCACGAAAAACATAACCTTTGCCGTTGATGGCGACTTCCATCTCGACCATATTATCCAGATCCCGGATGATGTCGCCCCATTCCAACGGCCTTGCATAATTCTCCAGGGTTCGCGTGGATGGCATGGTGCCCACGCCTTCCAGCCTCGCCACTACCGCTTGGGTTGTTTCCATAACTTGCGCTACTTGCGCTTGCGTTAGCCCCGTGCGCGAGCGGGCTTCAATCAGGGCGGGGGTCAACGAGAACTCCTCCTCCAGCGCTTCGTATTCGCGCCCGTATTTCGGGTTTTTCATCCACTCCATGTGTAGGTCGTCAACGCGCGTGCGTTTCATAGGTACTAGACCTCCTTGGCTCTTTCCAGCGCGACAATGCTTAGGAGGCTAGGCGCAAGGCACGTTGAACCTCGATGGGCAAAGTAAGTCGCTGGAAAAGACCGGTTGGATAGACGTAGTCCTCGCCCGATTCGTCGACGACACGGATCAGATCGTTCGCCTCCGCGTTGAGGTCTTCGAGTACTTGATATAACTTTCGAACTTCTAACGAGGCCGCGTAGCCGGAATTTCGCAGACAAACCGCAAAACCCAGCGTTTTTGTTTGAGGTGATCGCATAGCTACTCTACAAAATGTTTGATCTTGAGTAACTGCACAGGTAGGCATCCCGCGACGGGATGCCTGTGACGGGGAGAGCGCGAGCCGGTTTGGCGTTTTCGGCTGCCTGAACGCTACTCGGTGTTGACGGCGGGTACGAAGGGGTTGCCCTGGAAAACCCGGCGCAGGGCGTCCAGAGCGTTTAGTCCGTTCTTGCGCGCCGTGGAGACGTAGCCGCGGATACGGCAGAAGTCCACCAGGGCGTCAATACTGCGGAAGGTGCCGGAGATCTTCTGCCGCAGCTTCATCATTCGCAGATCCCGCTCGGGGAGGTTGTTGTCGAACGGCGCCGCGAAGTCGCGCATAAAGGCGAGGATGCCTTCGGGGTGGTCCCGGAACCGGTCGAGGAGGTTACGGGCTTTGCTCTGCTTGCCGCGGCCGCGGCGCTTGGGGCCATGCGGCGGTTCCGGGGCCGGGTTCTGAGCGTAACCGGTCTCCACGATTTGAAG
>Ga0163151_10000619_pt1 | contig 62379 bp, 64 predicted proteins | sample OliLakLV19MP5IB2_FD_145596 | JGI IMG/M metagenome (GOLD analysis project Ga0163151, IMG submission 145596) | Freshwater microbial mat bacterial communities from Lake Vanda, McMurdo Dry Valleys, Antarctica - Oligotrophic Lake LV.19.MP5.IB-2 | ecosystem: Environmental > Aquatic > Freshwater >... | reverse complement strand
CGGTAAAATTATGTTTCAGGTTGCGCCATTAAAAAATGTGGCGTTGCAGCGATAATGTCACCATATTAAAATTAAAAAATATTATCTCTCATCATATTCATACTTACATATTCGTACTTAAATATTCGCGTTTACATATTCGTACTTATATTTTCATGCGCATATATTCGCGCCAACATATTCACGATTCAATCTATCAGGTTTTATTAAAATGAAAATGTGGGGAGCTTAGACGATGCACTTCACTATCACCATCCCAAGAAACCTTGGTAAAATTGCGATCATCCTTTTCCAAGCCACTTCGGCAAAATCGCACTCATTATTTCACACTGTACGGATCAGCAGCTCTATTTCAAACCCACTTCCTTAGCCACCTTTAGAATTCACCTATAGCTTTCCAAGAAAATCAGCCTAAATATCATGATGGCTCAAACCTAAACGGCGTTACCTCTGACTATAGGCCCAGTGAAGAAGCTTAGGGTCTAACCGCCCCCTTTTCTCATCTTTCGAGTACCAATGAATCAATTAGTCTTTGTTGGAATTTGTAAGTTTTTTAATATTGCTTTTAAAACTCAATACAGGCAAGTCTTTGATCAAAATCAATAACAATTAATCCATTAGGGGGATTCAATGAAATTAATGATTCTTGTTGCAACTGTTCTCATGAGTTCAATGGCCGTCGCCGCTATGCCTACAATTGGTGACTACGCACAATATGAAGTGACTGTCACACAAGGTGAAGCACAAAGTGCAATGACTTTCGAACAAGAGATCACAGCTTTTAATCAAGCCTCTAACAGTTACAGCGTTAAAAGCACTGTAACGAGCAATGGCCAAGTTCAAACACAACTTCGTAATGTAGAGTCAAACAGCCTCTTTACAACCGAACTTGTTACTCAAGCTCTTGCTAACTGCACACAAGCTGGCGGTCAATCTGAAAGTGTGACAACAGCTGCTGGAACATTTGATACCTGTGCATTACCACTTACTGCAAGCAACGGTGTAACTGGAAAAATTAATGTCGGTCTTGTTGCATTTGGTGTGGTTCGTTCAGAAGTTGTTAGCGGCAATCAACGAACCCTCGCAGTTTTAAAATCACAGCGTTTAGGCCAATAAGAATAAATTTTAATTAAGCATTAAATAAATAAGGCTACCTGAGAAGGTAGCCTTATTTATTATTAATCATATTTTATATTTAAGCTTCCATTCGCTTTATACGCGGCTCAAAAGCGGGTTTGTCTTCAGGCTTTTTATGTCCTAAGAATTCCTCTTGTGAGAAGTCATCAACTTGGATTGCTTCCCAACGAAGTTTTTCAGAACGAACAAGATCAGTATGTTCATCTTTAGTAATGATTCCTTTTTCAAGCGCCACGGTTAAAAGCTGCGCTCCTTTAACTTTTGGAATCAGCTTTGTGTGAACGGCTTTACGAATCTTTCGTTCAATTTCTTCTGCTTTTTTACAAACCTTGAAAGCCTCTTCTAACTGAGCAAAATGTTCGCTTGGATTTGTAGGAATAAATATTCCTTCAGCCATGCGATCTCTCTGTGCGCTGTCAGTCATCACAAGTGTTGCGATTTTATGACTATGATCATCGGTATCTCGATTTCCGAGAGTATTTAAACCTGACCACCAGCGTATAGGGCCTTTGAAAAACCATGACAAACCAGGAACACTGAGGTTTGAGAATATTCCGTCAAAGGCCTGTTGCATTTCATAAAATGCGTAATTCATTGTGAAATGCACAAAAGGTAAATCTTCTTTACGAGAACCATCTGCTTGGTAGCGTCTTAAAATCGCAGTTCCGATATACATCCAAGATAAAATATCTGCAAAACGGCCCGTGATTTTTTCTTTTTGTTTAAGAGTTCCACCCAGTGATGCCATGGCAATGTCAGCCATGATAGCAAAGCTTGCCGAAACCCACGAAAGTTTTCTGTAATAGCGGGCCAGTGATCCACCAACGGGGTTTGCCACTAAATAACCGCGGGTGATACTTAAGAGTACGGAGCGAAAAAGATTTCTTACGACGTGGCCGATGTGCCCCCAGAATGCACGATCAAAAGCTTTTGTATCACCCTTTTCCATGGCGTTAACTTCTTTAAATGCAAACGGGTGAGCGCGCATAGCGCCTTGCCCAAAGATAATCAAAGTTCTTGTGAGAATGTTAGCTCCCTCAACCGTGATACCAATGGGCATTGTGAGATAACCATGTGCTAATAAATTTTTGGGTCCTAAAGAAATTCCAGCACCACCCATAACATCCATTGCATCGTTGATGGCTTTACGTGAAAGTTCGGTTGAATGATATTTGGCAATTGCAGTAACAACTGGTGGTTTGATTCCTTTATCAAGTGCACCCAATGTGAAACGTCTTAGGGCTTCACAGATATAACTAAAACCTGCGATGCGTGAGAGCGGCTCTTCGATACCTTCAAATTTTCCTATTGGAATTCCAAATTGTTTTCGAATGGTGGCATGTGCGCTCACCACACGTAATGACATTTTTGTTCCGCCAGAATTTTGCGCAGGCAATGAAATTCCGCGACCCGCTGAAAGACATTCCATTAGCATCTTCCAACCCTTACCAGCTCCTTCGAGTCCGCCAACAATTACATCTTCAGCATTAACGATGACATCTTTACCTTGTGTAGGACAATTGTAAAACGGAACCGTCAATGGATCATGACGTCGCCCAAGCACTACACCTGGTGTGTGTGAAGGTATAAGTGCGCAAGTAATACCAATATCAGTTCCTTTTCCTAAAAGATTCTCTGGATCTCTCAGTCTAAAAGCAAGACCCAGGGTTGTTGAAATTGCAGCAAGTGTGATCCAACGTTTGTTCCAATTAAGTTTGATTTGAAGTTTTCCGTTAGTTCCTTTAAATAGAGTTCCCTCAGAAACAATAGAACCCGCATCACTACCGGCATTGGGTTCAGTGAGTGCAAAACATGGAAGTTCTTCACCACTGGCTAATTTAGGAAGCAGATGTTTTTTCTGAGCATCTGTACCGTAGTGAATGAGAAGTTCGGCAGGCCCCAAAGAGTTAGGAACCATAACTGTGATGCTTAAAGGAATACACCTTGTCGCAAGTTTATGAATAACTTCACTATGCGCCATGGCAGAAAAACCAAGACCACCATATTCTTTTGGAATAATCATTCCCAAGAATTTTTCTTTTTTAATAATCGCCCATGCTTCAGGTGGAATTTCGCGAGTTTTCCAAACCGACCAATCATCTACTAATGTACATAACCTTTCTACTGGACCATCAATGAACGCCTGCTCTTCAGATGTGAGTCTTGGATAAGGTTCATTCATTAATTTTTTAAAATCAGGCTTTCCAGAAAAAAGATCTCCTTCAACCCAGACCACACCAGCTTCTAATGCTGTTCTCTCTGTTTCAGAAATGCGCGGAATGAATTCCATGATCTTCATTACTTTCATGATCACCGAAGACACAAGCATTTGTCTGATGGGCTTAATGTTAAAAACCACCGCGATGACTGCAAAAACAGCCAATACCCAAACCGGGGCATTAAAGCCGATGAGCAATGCACCTACGACAATGGTCCAAACAATGAATGGTGCTCCTAAAAATCCAAGCGCAAGAACAATGACTAACATTGTTATGAATGCGACTCGAAAATTATCACCAAGAAGTATTCCAGAGTATTGTGAAATGAACATAGTGTCTCCTGAGAGAATAAGTTAATAGGCCGTGCCAAAAATATTGTATAACATCTCACTAGTAAATGTCGCACAAATCATTATGAAAACTCGTCTCGCTTTAGGTCTTGCGCCATGCATATTTGTTAGGATCGCCCGGAAAACCTTGCTACGATTTACTTATAGGACATGAACAAGGAGAAAAATTAATGCCTTTTCGGATATGGAAGTCCGTAGGTTTAGCAGCAATACTGTTATTTGCAACAACCTCCGCACTAGCCTCGCAACGTTACCTCATTCGTTACAAGACAAACACTCTCGTTAAATCCACCACCTTTTTAAAAAGCTTTGGACTCGAGCAGCGACAAGAAATTCCACAGCTCAATCTCGTAGTCGCTGAAGCGCTCAATACAAAGGGTTTTTTAGAGGTTGGTCTTAAGCAACTTCGCGCATCACCAGATGTGCTTTATGTTGAGAAAAGTTTCAAAGTTCACACATTTTTAAAACCCAATGACCCGAAGTACAACAGTCTCGACGGACTTATTCGTACCAATATTGAAACTGCGTGGGAAACCACAACGGGTAGCAGTTCAATTATTGTTGCGGTTACAGATTCAGGCGTTGCACTTAATCATGATGATTTAAAAAATCGTCTTTGGAAAAACACACGTGAAGTTCCAAATAATGGTAAAGACGACGACAGTAACGGTTATGTAGATGATTATGAGGGCTGGGATTTTCACAGCAACGACAACGATTCAACCGACGCATTGAGACATGGTACCCACGTCTCAGGAATCATCGGTGCTGAAGGTAATAATGGCGTCGGTATTGTCGGAGCCAATTGGAATGTTCGTATCATGCCGCTTAAATTCTTAGATGACTACGGTGGCGGAAATATCGAAAACGCTGCAGCTGCAATTATTTATGCTGCTGACAACGGAGCTCGTATTATTAATGCAAGTTGGGGTGGCGGACCAGAATCTCAGACAGTAAAAGATGCCATTGTTTATGCAAATAACAAAGGCACATTATTTGTAGCCGCCTCCGGTAACGATCAAAATGACAATGACGCAACTCCAACTTATCCAGCTTCATCTGATATTGATGGAATAATTTCTGTTGCAGCTTCTCAGTCTAATGGTCAACTTGCAGGATTTTCAAATTACGGTGGTACAAAAGTAGACATCGCGGCACCGGGCAAAGATGTCTATTCAACACTTTTAAATAATGAATATGGAGTTTTGAGTGGGACCTCTATGGCCTCACCCATGGTAGCGGGGATAGCAGCACTCATTTTATCGGTTGAACCAGGTCTTTCAGTCCGCGATTTAAAAAACGCAGTATTAAATAGTGCAAACTATAATAGTGGTTACGTAAATAAACTCGCTACATCTGGTGATATAGATGCAGTTGTAGCAATTCGACAATTGTCGCAGGGCTTTCAAGTTTGGCCAGCACGCATGAATATTGCCAAAGGGGCTTCGTTCACGTTCACAGCATATAAAGCAAATGGTGCTGTAACGTGGTCTGTAGATAATGCAGCACTTGCGAGCATTGATGCAAACGGTGCGCTCACAGCTCTTGAAAATGGCGAAGTTAAAGTAACAGCAAAAAATGCAGCTGGTGCTATTGCAAGTACACTTAAAGTCACAATCTCTGATGGTACCGGTAGTGGAGGTGGTGGCGCCCCGGGTTGTGGAAAATCCTCAAGTCAGTCGTCAGAGGGCATTCCCACAGCCATGGTTGGATTAGCACTTCCTTTTGCTTTGGGTGCAATTTTAAGACGCAGAAAAAAGTAATTTAAGTTATACAAGTAAAAGCTTGGGCCATCTAGTAGTCTAGATGGCCTTTTTATTTAAGGAGTAAAACTAATGACTGATAAAAACATCAAAGACAATACTTACTGGCGAGATAAACTCACATCAGAGCAATTTAAGATTGCCCGAGAAAAAGGTACTGAACGCGCCTTTTCGGGTGAGTATTACGACTGCAAAACACCAGGTACTTACACTTGCATTTGTTGCGAGAGTGAACTTTTTAGTTCAGAAACAAAATATGATTCTGGAAGTGGCTGGCCAAGTTTTTGGAACGCTCTAGATAAAAAAAATATTGAACTCAACGTTGATGAGAGTCACGGAATGTCTCGCACCGAAGTTTTATGCGGAAAATGTGGGGCACACTTGGGGCATCTATTTGATGATGGGCCAAAACCTACCGGGCAACGCTATTGCATAAATTCAGTTTCGCTGAAATTAAACCCAAAGAAATAATTGTATTCCAATAGTGCTTCCGATATTGAATAGACATGAATGATAAATTTAAATTCTCTTTTGTCTGTGTAATTCTCGTAACTTTGTCATTTTACCTATCAGGTGGTGTCATGCTCATTTTAGGCATCATCACATCTCTCACTATGGGTAACCCCTTCATCACTTATACTAAAAAACTCACACCCCTTATGTTTGGCATCGCGATCACAGGTTTTGGTGCCGGCATGGAGCTCAATAAAGTTCTTCAAGCGGGAGCGCAAGGCTTAATCTATACAATCATCGGAATTTTTTTAACCATGGTTGCAGGAATACAATTAGGCAAATGGTTGAAAGTTAATCAAGAAGCATCGCTGCTCATTTCTGTTGGTACAGCCATTTGCGGTGGCAGTGCCATTGCGGCATTAACTGCAACGCTGAATGCAAAAAATGAAAACACATCTATTGCCCTTGTAACCGTACTTCTACTTAATACTTTCGCACTTTTAACATTCCCGATGATTGGGCATGCACTAGATCTTAATCATGCACAGTTTGGTTTATGGAGTGCACTTGCGATTCATGACACAAGTTCCGTAGTAGGTGCAGCTTTGCAATACGGCTCAGAATCACTAGCAATAGCCACACCTGTAAAATTGGCCAGAGCATTATGGATAATCCCGGTTTCACTTGTGATTAAATATTTCTACTCTGATAAAAAACATACTGGAGACACAAAAGCAAAAATTCCATGGTTTATTCCTGGCTTTTTACTCAGTGCAACAGTTGTTACTGTGTTTCCTGTACTCGCTGAGACTGGGCGCACGGTTGCTTTTCTAAGTCAAAAACTCTTAATAGTAGCTTTGTTTTTCATTGGTGCTAATCTTACTAAGGCATCGCTCAAAAACATAGGTGTGAAGCCTTTCATCCAAGGCGTAATTCTTTGGGTTGCAGTGAGTGTCATAACTCTTCTTGCTATAAGAACTGGATTTATTGAATGGAAAATTTAAAAAAGAAACTCTTAGCACTTAAAGAAGATGAGTTTAAGCCTGAAACTATTCTCAAATTTCTTCAAGACGCAAACATAACTAAAGACAGCGTGAAAAAGTACGTCCATTTTGAAAAAGCAACTTATACACGAAACCTTGTTTGCAAAAATGCGTTTTTTGAAATGATTATTTTATGTTGGGAAGCCGGACACTCAACCATGATCCACGATCATGCGGCTCAAGGTTGTTGGATGACTATGATTGATGGCCTCATCATGTCCGATGATTTCAAATATATTGCACCCGCATCATTTACTGGGTCATTAGAAAAAATTTCGTGTGCAAGTTTTAAAAAAGGTCAATCCTACTATATCGACGATACGGTTGCGCTTCACTCACTACGTAACCCTGTGAAAACACATCAAAGAGCCATGACACTTCATGTGTATTCAAAACCATTTTCTTCGTGCATGGCTTATGACTTACAAAATAAATCAGTGAATGAATTAAATCTCGTTTATCACAGCCTACAAGGTAAACGCGGCGGACCTTGGCCTGCAAAAGAAATTAACCAAGCACTCTAAAAGGGGGAATTCTTTGATTCAAGAACAAAGCCTTCAAGAACGATATGCTCTAAAAAGTATTTGCTTCGGTTGTGGGCCTGCCAATGAAAAAGGTCTTCACATCAAAAGTATTGTCAAAGGTGATAAAGTCATCGCAACATGGCATGCCCAAAAATACCATCAAGCATTTCCGGGTGTATTAAACGGTGGAATAATCGGAAGCCTACTAGATTGTCATTCCAATTGGACAGCAGCATGGCATTTAATGGAAAAAACCAAACTCGCAGAACCGCCCTGCACAGTGACCTCAGAGTATGCCATTAAACTGATGCGCCCGACACCGGTTGATAAGCCCATTGAACTTGAAGCTTGGATCGTTGAATCACAAAATGATCGCGCTACTGTTGAGGCCAAACTCATTGTTGACGGTAAGGTCTGCGCTACATGTCGTGGAATTTTTGTTTCCGTAAAACCAGGTCACCCAGCATTTCACCGCTGGTGAAGTTCCCGCGCTAACTCTTGCTATTCACGATTTGCAATTGCTTCTGAGATTTTTTTAATTAGCGTGTCACCACTAAATGGCTTTAAAAGCACACCATCTGCACCTTGATGTACCACATTTTTTAACACTTCTTTTGTAACTGCACCTGACATGAGAATAAACGGAACATAATGAAACTCACCAACACGTAATTTCTCTAATAACGCAAGGCCATCGCCATCACTCATCATCCAATCACTGAGTACTAATTTAACTTCTGGCCGACCAAACTTTTTTTACGTTCATGAAAAACCTGAAGTGCTTCGTTACCACTTTGGACACATTGCACGGCAAAGCCTTTACGCGCTAATAACTCTCCAAGACTTTCACGTAATTCTTTTTCATCATCAACAATAAGAATGACAGCTTCTTCGCTCATCAATGTTACCTCTTTAAAGATTATAACATGATTTATACGCACAGAGACCAGAACTTGATTATCCAAAGTCTAGTCACTGTACTGACTGTTAAAACAATGTGAATAATTGTTGCTCAAAATTTGTAATAAATTTTCTGGCGCAGAACTTGAATAAGCATGGTTCTTTATTTAAGGAGGTCAAATGGAGCCAGGTAAAAATAATCCCTCTCATCAAGTAAGTGCTAGACACACTGAAGATGGAGATCGATTTAATCGTACACTTTTTGATGCCTTAGATGCCCTTGAAACTGCAAAACTACCCTACGCACTTATTGGTGGCGTTGCAGCAAGTGGTCTAGGCCGTCCCAGATCGACACATGACATAGACATTTTTGTCCGACCAGAAGATGCTGAAGCTGCAATTGACGCATTGGCTAAGAATCATTTTTTGACAGAAAAAACTGATTACAATTGGCTTTTTAAAGGCTGGAAGGAAGACATCCTAGTCGACATCATTTTTAAATCATCCGGAGATATGTACTTCGATGATGAAATGCACAAACGTGCAAGAGCCATCAATTTTCATGACCGACAAGTTAAAGTCGTTGCACCTGAAGATTTCATTATTATCAAGTCAGCTGTTCATAATGAAATTGGCCCACACCATTGGCATGATGCTCTAGCTGTTTTGTCTCATGCTCATCTCGATTGGGAATATTTATTAAAGCGCGCCCGACGTGCCCCGAGAAGAGTTTTAGCTTTGCTGATTTATGGCCAATCTAATGACATTCTTGTGCCCAATAGAATTATACAAACACTTTTTAAATCTATTTTTGAAGATGATCAAGCTCATGCACAAAATGCTGTTGGGTCTTTTCAACAATCGACAAGCCCACTTGGTGGATTCTCACTTCATAGGCGGGTTGAAAATGATGTTTACGTTGTGGGTCGTATTAAAGATGCATTAGCCCAAGATAGTCGTACCGGTGATCAAAATATAAAAATTGTCGCAGAACAAAATCACATTCTTGTTCGTGGAGAATGCGCCAGTGAAGAACAAAAACTAGCCATTATTGAGGTAATCAAAACTATTGTCCCAGCATGTGAAGTCGATAATCAAATCACCGTACCTGTGCTTCCTGGCCCAGAAGGGGCTGAGGCCGTCGTATGATACGAATTGCCGCAGCAGGAGATATTCATTTTGATCGAAATTCTCAAGGCAAATTTAAACCTCACCTTGAAAATTTAAATCAAAAAGCTGATTTACTCTTACTTGCTGGTGATCTCACTCAGACGGGTCATGCAGAAGAAGCAAACATCCTTGCAAAAGAACTTCATAACTCACCCGTGCCTGTATTTGCTGTTTTAGGAAACCATGATTTTCACACAGATCAAGTTCCAGAGGTTTGTAAAATTCTTGAATCTGCGAATGTGAATGTTCTTGAAAATAAAACCTGTGTCGTTGAAGTTCAAAAATCTGCCGTAGGTATTGTCGGCCTCAAAGGTTTTGGTGGTGGATTTATGGGGGCTTGCGGTAGTGACTTTGGTGAAAAAGAAATGAAAGCGTTCATACATCATACTAAAATCCTGGCTCATGGCCTGCACGATTCACTTCTAGCAATGAAGACAGATTATAAAATCGTACTGATGCACTACTCCCCCATTCCTGGAACACTTACTGGTGAGAAAAAAGAAATTTACCCCTTTTTAGGAAGCTACCTTTTTGCTGAAGCTATTGATGCCGCAGGTGCAGATATTGTTTTTCATGGACACGCACACAGAGGAATTGAAAAAGGAGTAACACCTGGAGGTATTCCTGTGCGCAACGTCGCTCAGCCCGTTATTCGACATATTTTTAATATTTACACTTTAAATAAAGAAGGGATCGTAAGTCACTCAAGTCATTCACCACAAAACAGCGGGCCCAACGTCGCGTTGAATTTCTAAATCTATCCAGCCCTTCACAATTTGTTCACCTTATGTCACCATTATATTATAAACAAAAATTTAAGGGGCGATGCCATGGAATATTTTCGACACCTCATCACATTGTTGAGTTTTCTTTTTTTCGCTTACGCCGCCACAGCAAGTGCTCATGAATCTAATCACACAGTAAACGCAGACGCTGCCATTGAATTACTAAAAAGTGGGAACACTCGATTTTATAAAAATAGAATGAGAAAAGATGGCAACTCAACCGATGATCGAAAACGTTTAACCAAGGGTCAACACCCCCACACAATTGTTTTGTCATGCTCTGATTCACGGGTTCCACCTGAACATGTTTTTGATCAAGCCTTAGGTGAAATTTTCACCATTCGTGTTGCGAGCGAAGCAATAGATTCATCTGTACTCGCAAGTGTTGAATTTGCAGTTGAAAATTTAGGTTCAAAATTAATTTTAGTAATGGGTCATACAAGTTGTGGCGCTATCAAGGCAGCTCTTAATGCAAAAGAGGGTGAAAGTAATGGCAGCCCAAGCCTTGATAAATTAATTGGCGACATCAAACCCCGCATCAGCTCCGCGGCACGTGGTCCTGCAGAAACTGATGTCGCTGAAGAAGCTTCTATAAATGCAAAAGGAGTTGCGCGTGATCTTGCAAAGCGCTCAAAGATTCTTGAAGCTAAAATTAGTACCGGAAAATTAAAAATAGCTTCGGCACTTTATTATTTAGATACAGGTAAAGTTGATTTTCATTAAGCGGTTACTACACAACTAATTTTTCTTTTTTCCCTGAATTAACAAGTGCTGCAATTACTAAGTCTCCACTGACATTCACTGTGGTACGGCACATATCTAAGAATCTATCGACTCCCAAAACCAAACCCATACCTTCAGCGGGAATGCCGACAGATTGGAGTAAAATCATAATGAGCGGTAATGAACCACCAGGCACCCCAGCAGTGCCGATGCCTGCAAGAATTGACATCAAGACCACTTGAATCTGTTGAGCCAGTGTTAAATCAATATTGTATACTTGCGCTAAAAACAGAACTGTCACGCCTTCAAAAAGTGCTGTTCCATTTTGATTCGCCGTTGAACCAACGGTTAAAACAAATCGCGAGACATCGGGTCTCAGCCCAAGCTTATGTTCCGCTGTGTCTAAGGCCAGGGGCAAAGTCGCATTGGATGAAGCTGTTGAGAATGCATAGAGATAAACTTCTCGGCATTTTTTAAAAAATTCAAATGGAGAAATTTTACTCATTGTTTTGAGCATCGCTGAGTAAACAACAAATTGTTGAATTAAAAGACCGAACACAACAACAAGTACGTAAGCTAATACAGATTTAAATACGCCATGCCCAAATTTAAATGTCGTGTTGAATACTAAACAAAACACCGCATAGGGTGCAAGCACCATGGCAAAATCTACGACCTTCATACATACAGCAAAAATCTGTTCTAAAACTGAAATCAGAACATTTTCTTTTTTCTCTCGTCCAGCAGAAAGGCTTAGAGCAAATCCAAAGATAAGAGCAAAAAACATAAATGCAATCATCTCACCATCAAACGCTCGAACAGCTGCATCAAGTGGATTTTTAGGTATGAGTTCAACTAATATTTGGGTCAGTGGTTTTGCAGCATCCGCATTTTGTTGAAGTTTTGTAACTGATGCCGATTGCTGACTAATCAAATTAGAGTCGAGTGTTAAACCTCTGCCGGGTTGAAAAGCATTTACCAAAAGTATTCCAATGAATACTGAAAATGTGCTGGCAATAAGTGTAAAAAACATTGTCCGACCAGCAACGCGCCCTAGGCCACGACCTTTTCCTAATTCAAATACTCCAATGACCATGGCAGAAAAAATCATAGGTACAACGATCATAAAAATCAGTCGTAAAAAGATTTGTCCCACAGGTTGCAAGAAGTTGGTGTTGACCTGATTAAGCCACACGACATCAGAATACGGATGCAGTAAAACGCCTGCGAGCATTCCGAGTACCAAGGCAATTAAGAGTTGAACGTGTTTTTTCATAATTCTTCCTTAAGTGGTATGAGTCGTGAGCCAAGATAGAGGCTAAGCAGAGTAGCCGCAACTGAAATATAACCAACCACATTATAGTGTAAAAGCTGCCCGGTAGCAGATTTAACAATAATATTTCCCGCCATAAATGACGCAATTCCGGAGGAGAACTGCTGCACCGATGAATTAAGGGACATAAAGCTACTTCGAATTGACGGCTTAACAGTGATTGAAATTAAAGACATGGCCGTAACCGCTCTACCTGAAACAAAGATCATAAAAAATGTAGTGATAAACATCCCCATGAATAAAGAAATTTGCTGAAGATTTGTTACTATCGCTATGGGAATGATAGAAATTATAGCTGTGATTAAAAATACTCTATATTTACCGAATCGATCTGCACATCTACCAATGAATGGCATTGCAAAAAGGTTACAGGCTCCACCGGCGAAGTAAGTGTAAACCAAATCCGCCTCAGCAATTCCACCATTAGCAACTAGATAAGGGCTTAAAAAAGGAATTACCGAAAAACTTGATAATCCCAAAACTGCGAACAAAAGCAGGCCACGAACATTCTCTGGTGCAGTAAACAAATCAGTTATTGTTCGAAGTGGATGTTTTGCTATGGGCGACAAAGGATGTTTTTTCATACTAGGCAATACATAATAAGACATTGCCAAAACGGGCACACCTAATCCGGCTAAAATAAGAAAAGGCATGTGCCAATCCCAATGTGTGCCAAAATATAATCCGATGGGAACTCCAAGAACAGAAGCTGAAGGAAACGAAGCCATAACTAATCCGATGGCGGCACCTCGTCTTGGCCCGGGTACGACATCGCTGACAATTGCTAAACATAAACCACTCAGTACACCACCAAAGCCACCTGTAATAATACGCGCTAAAACAAGAACTTCGTATGTTTGAGAAAGGCCGCACGCAAGGTTGCCGAGCATCATACCAAAATAAAGAACGAGTAATGATTTTTTATAGTCAAAGCGATCAATAAATGCCGCAGCCAAAAGACCCATGGCACTTGCACTAAAAATATAAGAAGACACAACTATACCAAATTGTTTTGGAGTAATTGAAAGTGTGCGCATGAGCTGTGGTCCAAGGGGCATGATCAGCATGAAATCTACGACATGCATAAATAAAATTAAGGCAAGCGTAAGAATCAATGGGCGTTCTCTTAGAGTTGTAACATTCATTATTTTGTCAACTTTCCATAAATCGTGATTTTGGTTCGAGATTGTTTGTGGCAGCAATATAGTCGTCAAAAATTTTAAGTAAGTCTTTGGCATTTGATGCAGCAAACATCATCTCGTGATTTTCTTTACGTATTAAACCTTCAGCATTACAATTGTTGATAAATTTAATAAATAAATCATAGTAGCCCACGATATTAAGTAATCCTGAAGGCTTTTTATGAAAACCAAGTTGTGACCAAGTTAATATCTCACAAAATTCATCTAATGTGCCAAAGCCACCGGGTAACGCAATAAAGGCATCGGAAAGTTTTTCCATCAAAGCTTTACGTTCATGCATGGTTTTGACTACGTGAAGAGTCGTTAAGTTTTTATGGGCCACCTCACGATCAACCAGATGTTGAGGCATTACACCAATGACTTCACCACCTTTTTCAAGCACGGCATTGGCAATAGCGCCCATGATTCCGATGCTAGCACCGCCGTATACTAGGCCGATCTTTTTAGCTGCTAAAAGATGTCCAAGTTCTTTGGCTGCAGTTAGATACTCAAGTCGATTTCCTGGATTTGAACCACAAAAAACACAAATTCTTTTCATGCCTCAAATCACTACCACATTGACCTAGACTCTTGAAGCCAAATCAGCGATCTTACGGTCATGAAAAAGCTTGCCGCCCTTGAGATTTCTCTGGCGCTTTCGATTTTTTTACATGGTTTTTTACTCGGCTTATTAGTTGGTTTTCAAAACTATAACCCCACACAATCCACAACACTTGAAGTCTCAATTATTGAAACTCCAACTACACCACTCAACACGCAGCCAGTTAAGCCCATGATTATTCCTACTCAAACTTCCAAAACCTCTAAGAAAGCTGTACCGACAACGGGTGTCTCACGTAATTCTACAGTGAGCGAATCAGATACGGCTGCAAAAATTGGAAATACACTTTCTAAAGCGCCAGATAATTTACCACCAACAGATGACGGACTTCCTCCTGCGACCGAAGATTTCTTAGTCAACAAATGGCCGATGCTTCAAAATGATGTACGCACACCCTACCCGCGAGACGCAAAACAAAAAGGTGTTGAAGGTGCAGTAGTAATGGATCTCTACATTGATGGAGAAGGTAGAGTTAAAAAAGTAAAACTCGTGCGCGGCCCAGGTTACGGACTCAATGAAGCAGCCCTTGAAGCTGCAAAACAATTCTTATTTTCACCAGCTAAAGTTGGTGAAAAAGCTGTGCCCGTGGTAATTCGATACAGCTATAAATTCGTGATACAAAAATGAAAGAACAACACGTGATAAGATTTTTAAGTTCACTTTTTATTTTAATTTTATCTTTCAATGTAAATGCCGACACACCAATTAAAGGGCGTCTCATGGAGCTAGGCACACGAACTCCATTTACCGATATCACATTTTTTATTTTACCAGAAAAAACACGGGTTACCACAAATGAAAAAGGAGAATTTGAAACCACACTCCCCGATGGTAAACACTCTGCTCACGTGAATATTCCCGGTTACATCAAAACAAGAATTGATTTTGACGTACCACATAATGGCTCAGTTGAACTGCTTGTTGAAAAATCAACTTACAATCCCTATGAAACCACAGTTCAAACCAAAGCTAATACAGTACAAGTTAGTCAAAAAAATATTTCGGCCGCTGACGCTTCAAAAATTGCAGGTACCGGCGGCGATACACTGCGCGCAGTTCAAACATTGCCTGGCGTTGCACGTTCATCAGCAACTTCTGCCAACGTAATCATTCGTGGCAGTGATCCTAATGACACTCATTATTTAATCGACGGCCATGAAGTGCCAATAATTTTTCATTTCGGTGGTCTCGCTAGCGTTGTAAATACAGACCTTTTAGACGAGGTGATTTATCTCCCCGGTGGTTTTGGCTCACCGTACGGAAGAGTCACAAGCGGTATCATAGGCACCACTCTTCGTGATCCGAAAACTGATCGCATGCACGGGTATATTTTTGCCGACGTTATCAATGCGGGGCTCTTAATTGAAACTCCACTGGGTTCAAATTGGAGTTTAGGAATCACTGGTCGACGCAGTTATATTGGCGATGTACTTAAAGCCGTTGCAAAAAATAATAAAAGTTTTGAATTTTCTGTAGCCCCCTATTATTACGATGGCCTTATCACCGCCACTAATAAAATCTCTGAAACCAAAAAACTAAAGTTTTCATTATTAGGTTCTTACGATGAGCTTTCTTTTTTAATTAAAGAACCCAGAGACACAGAACCCGCTATACGGGGCAATCTCAACAACATTACAAAATTTTACCGCGTCATCGGAACTTACACAGACAAAATTTCAGAAACCGATACGTTTAAATTTTCAACAGCCTACGGTGTAGATAATGTTCATTTTGACATAGGCGATTATTATTTCGACTTAGCTACAAAAAATATTTCTATTCGTACCGATTGGGAACATCGACATAACACTAGAAACGCCACACGTATTGGCGTTGATAATGTTTATTGGGAAGGTACAGTAAAATATAAAATTCCACTAACATTCGGAAATCCAATTACTGTCGCCAATCTTGTTGAGAATGAAACACATCCCAAAGAAGCACAGACAGCTGTATTTACTGAACATAGAGTTGGTTTACTTGAAGATTCTGAAAAATGGACTCTCACCCCAGGTGTACGCGTAGATCGCTTTAAAATTACCCAAGAAACTCTCGCCTCGCCTCGACTCTCCAGTCGTTACGCACTTAGTGATTCTTTTGCTTTACGAGCAAGTTCAGGACTTTATTATCAACCACCAAATCCACAATTCACAGACTCTGTGTATGGAAATCCAGGTATTCGATCACCCCACGCTATTCATTATGTTTTAGGTGCAGAAGCAAACCCCAATCTAGCTTGGTTTAATAGTTTCACACTGGAAACAGATTTATTTTACAAAGATTTACGCGATCTCATCATTACAAACTCTAGAATGCGTTATTCAAATGATGGCATTGGCCGCATTGTAGGAGCAGAACTCATGATGAGGTTTGCAAAAAATCAATGGGCTGGTTGGCTTAGCTACACTCTCTCACGCAGCACACGCACAGAACCCGATGCTTCAGAACATACTTTTAAATATGATCAAACCCATAACGTCACGTTAGTGGCAAACTACAAAACAACAACGAGTTGGGAATATGGCTTGCGGGGCCGCTATGTCACGGGCAATCCAAAAACTCCAATTGTGGGCGCTCGCTTTGATGCAGACAATGACACCTATGCCCCCGAATATGGCTCTGCGTATTCAGAAAGATTGCCCGCATTTTTTCAAATTGATTTTCGAATCGACAAAAGATGGGTCTACAACACCTGGATTCTCAATACTTACTTAGATATTCAAAATTTAACAAATTCAAAAAATGTTGAAAGCATAAGTTATAGTTATAATTTTTCGCAAAAAGAATACATCACAGGCCTTCCTCTAATTCCAAGCTTTGGCTTGAGAGCGGAGTTTTAATGTTTTATAAAAACTTATTTTTAACAATTCTTATTTTTGCAAGCACCACTGTATTTACAGCTTGTACTGAATCTAAATTGCCTAAATATAATCTTGTGAATTCTTTGCGAATTTTGGCCATGAAAAGTACAGCCCCTGAAGTTTCAATTGGCGACGCAATACCCGTTGTCTCTGCATTAGTACTTGACCCCGATGGAGCCGGTCGCACAATCACGTACACTTGGGTCGGCTGCCGTGAACTTCCCACTTCATCTTCAACGCGTTTTCAATGTGTCGATGCTCCAGATAAAATTTCTTTAGGTTCAGCTACCACATCAAATGCTGGAGCAGAAACCATTGCGTTAACCATGCTGGCGCTCGTTTCAGCTGCACAAGCACATAATGGTGTTAACTACATTGTCTCCCTCACAGTGACAGCAGGGAGTGAGACCGTTACCGCTTTTAAAAGAATTGTCGTAACTTCAAAAGCTACAAAAAATAATAATCCCAGTGTCACAGCACTTACGCGAAACACGGTAACACTTGCCGATAATGACCTAATAGGAACAGGTACTGTGACATTAGAGGCGACAATACCCTCAGCTAGTTATGAAAATTATACTTTTATGGACGCACTAAATAACACACGCAATGTTCAAGAAGACATTCTCATCACGTGGTTTCAAACAGAGGGCACCATGGAGGCCACACGCACTTTTAGCGGTGATAAAAACAATCAATGGACAGCCCCCGCGCCAAAAACACGATCACTTGTACAACTCACCGTAGTGCTCCATGATGGTCGCGGTGGCACAGATTGGAAGACGATTATTCTTCAGTGATTTTCACCTCTATTTCTGATACAGCCTCAGTCATGTTGAAGCCACCGATGAACTACATTTTAACTGCTCTAGGTTTTATATTTGTAGCTTTGGGTATTTTAGGAATTATTTTACCATTAATTCCTGGTGTTCCGTTTTTAATTTTAGCAGCACTTTGTTTTTCAAAAAGTTCACCCAAACTTCATCATTGGCTCATCTCACTTCCCCATATCGGGCCCATGTTAAAAGATTGGGAACGACACGGAGTCATTGAGCTCCAAGCAAAAATCGCAGCTACCATTATGATTTTTGTACTTATAAGTTACCCCTTGATCTGGGGCCCGATCTCACAAACTATTAAAATTGTGATCGCATCGATAATTTTATGTGTATTGGTGTTTATATGGACACGCCCCTCCGTGAGGATAAAATAAATATGCAAATTTCAAATTTTAGAATTCTGCTTTTAATAATTCTCAATATCCATTTAACGACCTCAACATTTGCGCATACACTTGAAGAATCAATAACAATGTTTAAAAACGGGTACGTTCAAGAAAAAATATTACTGATAAAATTTAAAGACATACTTAATTCTAATATCTTTGGAAAATCAGCACCCATTAACAAAAGTCAATTTAAACTCAACACAAGTATTTCGTACAAAGTAGAGCCGGTGTTTTTAAGCGGTAAAAAAAGATATCCCAATGTGCCATCGCATTTCGCAAAAACTATAAAACCACCTAATCTTGAAAATTATTATTATTATTATTTTACTCAAGCACCCACACAAGACCAAGCCAAGGCACTTCTAGAATCACTCTATGCAGATCACAATATTGCCTACGCATACTTTGAGCCTGAGTTGTTTGACACTGTGATTTCTGAATCAAAATTAAATCTCAGTCACGTAACTAAAACTTCACAAATCGAGGACACACTTGATTTTACTCCCGGTTTTGATTCCACTCCAGATTTTCAAGACCGACAAAATTATTTAGAATCCGCACCTCAAGGTGTAAACGCTAAATACGGCTGGGCAACACCCGGTGGCACAGGCAAAGGAATTAAAATAATCGATATTGAAAGGGGTTGGATCGCAAACCACGAAGATTTTAACCTTCCGTTTTGGAGTAGTGATTCTAACTTAAACCTTGAACACGGCTCTGCCGTTTGGGGCGTAGTCGCTGGTAAAAACAATGGCACTGGAATAACAGGAATTGCCCACGAATCAGCTTTTGGATTTTCAGGCACTGTAGATAGTAGCGGAGATGGAAATTATTTTTCATCTGCAGCGCGTGCAATTGAATTAGCCACCACACAGTTATCTGCCGGCGATGTTCTTATAATCGAACAACAAACTAGAGGACCCATTAGTTATGTCCCCGCTGAATATTGGGAATTGATTTTCAATGCGGTAAAGACTGCTTCACTTAAAGGTATTTATGTCGTAGCAGCTGGAGCAAATGGTTCAAGCAGTCTTGATGACAAAGCAAATTTAGGAGCCTTTGATATTCAAGTACGAGATTCAGGAGCGGTTTTAGTTGGCGCTGGTGCTCCACCTACAAGTTTTAATCATCTGAGTCGCGTATGGCTTTCAAATTTTGGCAATCGAATCGACGCTTTTGGTTACGGTGAAGATGTTACGACTACTGGTTTTGGCGATCTTTATGGAACCAATCCCACCAACAATTACACAGCACGTTTTTCAGGCACCTCAAGTGCAACAGCTATTGTAGCCGGCGTAGTTGCTGCACTCTCTGGAATCGCTAAAGCTGAAGGTAAGCTCTTAACCCCATTACAAATGCGTGAAGCATTAAGAAAAACAGGCACTCAGCAAAAAGGAAATACCAATGAACGCATTGGAAATCTTCCTGATATTTCTGAACTTCACAAATACATCAACAGATGAGTTTTAATTGGATTGAGAAAAACAAACCAGCCCTTGTTCTCGCTCCAATGGAGGGAGTGACGGATTATCCCATGCGCACTTTACTCACAGAACGCGGTGGATTTAGCTATTGTGTCGCTGAATTCTTACGCATCAGCCAAGAACTTTTACCCAAAAAAGTTTATCTCAAACACGCCCCCGAATTAAATCATGGTGCAAAAACTTTTTCACAAGTACCCGTTCAAATTCAACTACTGGGTGGCAATGCCGAACTGATGGCAAAAAGTGCTCAAACTGCAATTGAACTTGGAGCTTTGGCAATTGATATTAATTTTGGCTGCCCCGCACCCACAGTGAATCGCAACGATGGCGGCGCTACACTTTTAAAATACCCTGAACGCATTAAAGAAATTGTAAAAGCAGTTCGCGAGGCAGTTCCATCTCACATTCCCGTTTCAGCAAAACTTCGTTTAGGTTGGGATAATATGGATTCCATATTTACCAATGCAAAAAAAGCCCAAGATGGTGGAGCCAGCTGGATCACCATTCACGCACGCACAAAAACCCAAGGCTACGCACCACCAGCTCACTGGAAATACATCGGCGAAGTACAAAAACAACTTAGTATACCCGTTGTTGCAAATGGGGAAATTTGGACCTTAGAAGATTTTAAAAAATGCCAAGTTGAAACAAATTGTGAACATTTCATGATTGGTCGAGGCGCATTAGCGAATCCATCATTACAACATCAAATTGCACATGAACTAGGTTTACCCATTCACTCAAAATTATCTATTGCGGCACAAGATCTTCACCCCATCGGCATTGAAATATCTGACTGGGCACCACTTCTCACACGTTTTATTGACCTCACCAAAGATAAATCTCCCGATACTCAATATACGGTTTGTCGTATTAAACAATGGCTTAAAATGGCAAACCAGAGACGTGAGCTTCTATGGTTTGATGAAATCAAAAAAACAAAAAGTGTTTCTGATATTAATTTTATCTTAACAAGAATGAACGAGGTACATCATGGCACGACCTTCAAAAATGAGAAAAATCGGCTCTCTTGAAGTTATCGAAATTCCAGGGCAACCCAAAAGCCCGTGTATAGTTTTTTTCCATGGCTATGGTGCAGACGCCACTGATTTAGTTCCACTGGCAAATGTTATTTCAGCCCCCCCGGGCACAACTTGGTTGTTTCCTAACGGAACAATGGAAGTCGAACTGGGACCTCATTTTTCAGCACGGGCGTGGTTTCCGATTGATATTGAAGCACTTGATAGAGCGCGTGCTGAAGGCACACATCGAGATCTTTCAAACACAACACCACCTGGAATTAAACAAGCCAGAGAAAAAGTTTTTGAAATGCTTAAAACCTTAAACATTCCTCTTTCCCAAGTAATCTTCGGAGGCTTTAGCCAAGGTGCAATGCTTGCTACAGCGTTAACACTCTATGCACCTGAACCACCAAAAGGGCTCATCATTATGTCAGGCGCATTGTTAGATGGAAAAATTTGGGCCGAAAAAGCAAAAAATCGCACAGGACTTTCTTTTTACCAAAGTCATGGAACTCGCGACGACCTACTCGGACTTCAAGGCGCACAAGCCTTAGAGAAAACTCTTTTAGATGCGGGGCTTAAAGGAAAATTACAAACTTTTAGCGGAGGACACGAAATTCCTCAAGAAGTTCTTCACGGAGTAAATAATTATCTTCGAGGACTTCCAAAATAATTAAAATGTTGGCGTATTAAATCTTTAATTATATTCCACTGACTTGTGCCGACAGCAGCTTCATCTGTAATAATATGATGCATTGATTGTGAAAGTGTCGAGCTAGAGTTAGTGACCTCGACCAAATTCCATTGATCTAATTGAAACTGATTTTTTATTTTCATTATTCCTTTATAACTAATCACCTCGTCTTTCGGGTCGATGAAAAGTAAAGTTGGAATATTTGAGGCTTTAAAGTTCTGCATTCTAAGATTTGAGATCGCATTAAATAGAACATTATACGCACCCACAGAAGTACCTTCGACATTGGCGCGGTATTCAATGGGGCTCATGCTAAATATCATGAGCTGAGGTTTAAATATGCGAACAGCTTTTAAAAGCTGCGTGCGTGCATGCATTGATATTGCCGGTGCAAAAAGGACAACTCGCTCAAAGATGATATGTGTTTCTGTATTTATCAATTCTTGATAAAGCAAACCGCCAAGTGAAAAACCCACAAAGTACAAGGGCACTGCTTTAGACAGCGCCAGTTTTTTCGCTTCTTCGTAATGCTGAAGACTTTCAGTTTTCCATTTTTCTTTAGTGACCTCTCGCATTTCTTGAAGATCTCCGCGATGACCACTGAGTGCTATGCGATAGACATCGTAACCTTCGGAGTGAAAAAACTTAGATAGTGAATCCATTTTAGAAGGCTTCATATTAAGCCCGTGAGCAAGTAAGATTACCCCCTTACTTTGATGCGCTACTTCAAACCATTGAGATTTCTCATTCAACTGCAAGGCTCCTTCCACGACGATTTGCTGAGCGCTACTTTGACTCATAAAACTCATTAAAAAGAAAACAATCGAAATACACTTCATAGGGGTTTTATTTACAACAAATCTCGGCCAAAGTCTAAATGGCATTGAGATTATCTATGATAGATGACTATAAATCGCATTTTCACATATACTTAATAAATGGCGACTAAACGCAAAAAAAAACTTGCCTGGTTAAAATTTTGGGTCATAGCGATCCCTAGTTTTTTTACCATCAACTGGTGTTATCACGCCATCAATAAGCCCTCAGAAGTCATTGGACTTTTCGACTCTCATTTCTATAACAGTCCACGAAATACGTGGCAAAATCTAGGATCTGACTTCAAAGATCACTCTACATCAATTATAACTTCAGATTTTTTGGCAGCTCTTGCGCAAACTGAAACTCAAGGAAATCCAATAGCACGTACATATTGGCAATGGTCGTTTTCTACAAATCCATTTAAAATTTTTGCACCCGCTTCAAGTGCTGCTGGTTTGTTTCAAATTACAGATGGAACTTATGCCCAAATGAAAAGATTCTGCATTCACAATGGAGAAGTCGTAAAAGATGGTCCATGGTATGAAATTGGTTCGTGTTGGTTTAACTTTGCATACAACCGATTAATTCCCAGTCATGCAATTGAAATGACAGCAGCCTATTTAGATTATCATGTAACAAAATTAATAAAAAGATATCGAGGAGCTCCACCAAACACTCAACAAAAACAAGAGCTAGCGGCCATCATTCATCTTTGTGGGCCACAGCGCGGAGAACAATTCGTGCGCAACCGTTTTCAATTAGCATCAATCGGAAATTGTGGGGCACACAATCCTCATGCATACGTAAACAAACTTAAAAAATTACAATCAGGATTTTCTAATTCGCGAAATAATTGATTATTTAATGTTTTAAATAAGGCGCGAGCATTCGGAGCAGCTCTTCAATATCTACCGGCTTTGTAATAAAACCTGTAGCCGTGATACCTGGTGGTCGATAATCAGGAGTTGCACTGAAAACAAAAACAGGAAGTTCTTTATAACTAGGATCAGCATCGAGACTTTGTTTAAACTCCCAACCGTCCATGATGGGCATTCTTAAATCAACGATCACAAGTTTTATTTTATTTTTTTTAAGTAGATCAAGCCCATCAAGGCCATTGGCTGCAGTGACAACTTCATGTCCCTCAGAAATAAGAAGTTCAGATACTGATTCTCTGATGGATTGATCATCATCAATGATTAATATTTTTTGAGTCATGTTCTGATTCATCCGATAGGAATATCCACCACCTTTTACTAACCGTCAACTATACACTGGTGGTTTTTTTATACACTACATAATCTCCGTGTTACGGGGCAAAATTTCCCATTTTCGAATGACAGTTTTTTGGCGTCATATTTGCTTTCTCATAATGAATATTGTCAAACCTTAGACAAGAAAGTGAGCGACTTTATGGAAAATACTCTTAAAGTACTCGATCCTCAGAGAGCAAAAGATTTTTTTGAGAATAAATTAAACTTCACAGCTAGCCCAATGGAAATAAAACATCTAATGGATGAAGGTGAAGCGCCACACATCATTGATGTACGAAGTGCGGTTGATTTTGAGATGGGCCACATTCCAGGCGCTTTAAACATTCCAGAAGAAAAATGGGGTGATTTGACACTTCTCAAAAAAGATCAAACTAACGTGATTTATTGCTATTCACATGTATGTCATTTGGGTGCAAAAGCCGCTTACCATTTTGCCTCTCACGATTTTCCTGTACTCGAGATGGAAGGTGGATGGAAAGCATGGGGCGAATTCGACCTACCCGTTGAGCAAGGTCTCCATTTTGAAAAGAATTTCGCTGCTGAAAAGGCGTTAATGGACTTCGAAAGCGCGCACTGACACGCGCGCTGTGTCGATATTTAAGCATTCTTGACTGGTCGGGCAAGAAATTTTCTGTTTATAATCGATAAATGGAAAAAGTAAAAAAACTTGGTTTCAAAAAAATTACCGTCCTCTGCCTTGTTATTTTGATGTTCAGCTTTGGAATTTATTTTGGTGGCCGCAAACTCTCAGGTTACGGACTAAACGATATCCCCTCTACAGATCCACAAGCTGCAGCAAGAGCTGAAATATATCCGTATGAATTGAAAAAAAACAAAACAGCTTTTGATATTTTGCAAGAAGCCGGACTCACAGGGTTTGATATCCATCAAATCGTTGAAAATACCAAACCACACTTTAATTTGAACAAACTTAGAGCTGGTACAAAATATCAACTTTTTCGCGAACCAGAACCTAGTAAAGAATTAAGAGGAATTACTTTTAAATTTTCGCCAGAAGAATTTTTAGAAATTAAAAAAGAGACTGATACTACAACCAAAGCCCTTATCTGGAGTGCAAAAATAATTCGCGAAACTGTTGAGATAAAACTTGTCACCTATGCAGGCATTGTTACCGATACACTTTGGGGTTCTGCAGAAAATGCAGGTATGGATCCAAATCTTATTTCTGAGCTAGCTGAAATTTTCGCATGGCAAGTTGATTTCGCCAGAGAAGTTCGCCCTAATGATCGTTGGCGTTTATCGGTAGAACAAAGACTCGTACATGGCCAACCTTTCGGATGGGGTAAGATCCTCGCAGCTGAATACGAAAATGTGGGCGAAAAAAATATCGCCATCCTCTTTCGTCAAGAAGGCAAAGATTTAGGTTACTTTGCACCCGACGGATCAAGTCTTCGTAGAATGTTTTTAAGAACACCCATGCGTTTTGGGCGCATTTCATCACGTTTTCAAAAAGCTAGATTTCACCCTATTTTAAAAATCAGACGCCCACACTTAGGCGTTGATTACGCTGCACCCACCGGCACACCCATTCGCGCAGTTGGTGATGGCGTTGTGCAAATCGCAGGCTTTCGTGGCGGCGGTGGAAACACGATAAAAATTCGCCATAACTCTGTATACGAAACTGCTTATTTACATTTAAGTCGCATCAATGTGCGCCAAGGTGCTCGCGTCAGCCAAGGCCAAGTTATCGGTCATGTGGGCACTACTGGCTTATCAACAGCGCCCCATCTGCATTTTGAATTTTTCCAAAATGGCCGCTACATTGACCCTCTTGGAAAAAAATTTCCATCAGCTGAACCAGTCCCGACAACGATGATGTCCGTTTTTTTAGCAGCACTCCAACCTTCCCTTCAAACTCTACCTCCGTGGCCCTCACAAGGTGTTGCGCAGACAAACACACAAATGCCCACAATCGATTCTAGAAATCCATCATCAGATATGTAGGCTTATTGACTAAGTCGCGCTTGCGGACTTCATTTTCTTAAGTCAGAATTTATCACCCTATGAAGTTAGGCATCTAATAGAAGCCTAACTCTATAGGTGTAATCTTGTGGTGCTCGTTTCACGTTGTATTTCGAAACAAACATCAGTCCGAAACTATTTATTAAAAGAACGGTGAATTTGCATAGAAATCGAAATACCCTGGTTGAAAAACTAAGGCGTTTATATTCTAACGTACACACCTAATTTAAAGGTGCGCGCTCCGCATACCAGCCTAAGACACCAGAAATCTTATCGCCATTTTCGAATTCAAAGCTTGGAAAAACATGGTAAAAAACAGCTGAACCTGGGTGTTCTACCCACGAAGTTTCCAGCTCTATCCCAATTTGATTTCCAAAAATATTATCCAATTTTGTAAATGCAACACCAGTATCGTGATCAAAGGCATATTGCATAGATCGAATCTCATCTAATGCGCCGTCAATGCCGTTTGCATATACCTCTTTGGCTGTTGGTGTTCTATAAATGTACATATTATTTTTTACTGTAGAGGCTGTTTTATAACCTATGACTTTTGTAGGTGTACGAAGAATGTGTTGTGTATTTTCAAAAGGTGTCACTCGTACTAATTCAAGAATCTTTTTAAATCGAGCATTTTGTGTATCTCCGATAATAAGCATGTAAAAGGTAAGGTGATTCATGCCTGTGGCATCTACCTGACAAACATTTGTGGACTGAGACATGTATTCGCCTACGTTCTGAAATTTATTAATGATTTGCCTATAGAGCGCTGTTGTACCTGTTGTTTGATTGGTAAGTTCTTCACAGGATTTTGGCGATATAACATCCATTTCAGAAGTAGCCATTAAGTGTTGAGCTGCTTCTAAACTGCTCACGTTTGTAAAAATACAGATGGCTAATATAAATAGAAATTTCATGATTCCCCCTTTTGCAAATTCTTTACAGTAGAAAGATTCTTCACAAGTTTAGATTGAAGTCAATCACTTCATGAATAGCATCTTCCTTCCTATTTGAAAGTGAGATATAAGTTGTGGCTGTTTTTAAATTAATAGGAATGAACGAGGTAAACGTGTTTAGAAATTGGGCATTAAACATTATTTCAAGCCTTAGTTTTTTAGTATCCAGCTCAAGCTTTGCCTCTAATGTTGTGCACGGCCAAATTGCCATCTTTCAAGATACTAATCCTATTTCTATTGAAGTTGTACTGCCTGAGTTCTCAGGTGGAGTGCTTCAAAATAAATTAATTCATTTTGCAAAACTTCCTGAGAATATTAAATCAGATAATAAAGGTTGTTTTTGTTTTGATCTTAATGATGAGCGTTTTGCTTTTGTTCACACATATTACTATGCTACAAAAGCACTTGAATATTATAACGCAGTTTTTTTAAAACTTGGCCTGCCCCTGCTTCATGATTTAGAAATCAACTTAAGCAAAGATGTGAGTCTGCCAACTACAGGTGGTTATGCGACAATAAAAACAATGGTTCTTGCCTATCCTAGACCCGCTCTTGATATTTCTATACTTGCCCATGAAATTGGACATTTTGTGCACTTCAATGCCGCTGGACAGGAAATATTTGGAAATGCAGACGGTAAGACGAATATGGAAGGTGTTCAAAATCTTGGTATTCATGAGGGCACAGCAAACCTACTCTCCGCCCTATTTACAGGGAGCTCACAAATCGGAAAAGCTGGCGGGTTTAGCTTTGATATCGATAATTTTATTCGATTTCCAGATCTTTTAATATCTAAACGTGAGGCTAAGGTGAGACTACTCGCTGAGCCTATAATTTTACAAAATTACCCTGCATTTGCGATGAAGGGATTAAAAAAGCTTAAAAGTATTGATGCTGATCTAATTCAATCTGAGAACTACGCATTACCTGACCCTTATTTAAGTTCTTCTGTTATCAATCAACCTCTTTGGCGAGCAACATTTCAATTTGGTATTGAGAGAATAAAATTACTATATATTAAAACCATCTCTGAACTTAGGACTTTTAGTTCGTATTCTGATCTTGCAAATGCTCTTTTAAAAAATGCTAAACTGATGAATGTATCTTTGTATGAAACTTTAAAAAATGATTATCAGGTAAGAGGACTGCATTTAACGGAGTAGGTCATCTACTTCTAATCATGGCTATGAGCCTTCAGTAACTTGATAGCCCTCAAACCAAATGTACAGATACTCCACAGAGTTATGCGGGGCGTTATTGTATTGTATTTTTCAGTGGAAATTAACGCTCCCGCATCTTAACTTAGTCAAATCACCATAATTACTGGAGGGGAAGTTCGGTATGGGTAGCCATAGAAATCAAAAATTACTTGCGTGGGTTGATGAGATCTCAGCACTTTGCCAACCATCAAATGTTTATTGGTGCGATGGATCAGATGCTGAGTACGATTCATTGTGCGCGCAAATGGTTAAATCAGGCACACTTACAAAACTCAATCCAGAGAAACGCCCCAACAGCTATCTCGCATGTTCTGATCCATCAGATGTTGCACGTGTAGAAGATCGCACTTTTATCTGCAGCCAAAATAAAGATGATGCCGGCCCCACAAATAACTGGATGGCACCGGTTGAAATGAAACAAAAACTCAACGGCCTTTTTAAAGGCTGCATGAAAGGTCGCACACTTTATGTGATCCCGTTTTGCATGGGTCCGTTAGGTTCACCTATTTCACAAATTGGCGTTGAACTTTCTGATTCACCTTATGTTGCTGTAAATATGAAAATCATGACCCGCATGGGTAAAGCTGCACTTGATGTGTTAGGCGATGGTGACTTTGTAAAATGCCTACATTCAGTGGGAGCTCCACTTGCAGAAGGTCAGCAAGACATTGCTTGGCCTTGCAATAAAGATGAAAAATATATTGTTCACTTTCCTGAGGAGCGAGCCATTTGGTCTTTTGGAAGTGGTTACGGCGGCAATGCGCTTTTAGGAAAAAAATGTTTTGCATTAAGAATCGCATCAACCATGGGTCGCGACGAAGGTTGGCTTGCAGAACATATGTTAATTTTAGGTGTTGAATCCCCAACACATGAGAAAAAATATGTTGCAGCAGCATTTCCCAGCGCCTGTGGAAAAACAAATTTTGCCATGCTCATTCCACCAAAAACATTTAATGGCTGGAAAGTCACAACAATTGGTGATGACATCGCATGGATCAAACCCGATGCAAACGGGCAACTTCACGCCATCAATCCAGAAGCTGGATACTTTGGCGTTGCACCAGGTACTTCATATAGAACAAATCCCAATGCGATGGCGACAATTAGTAAAAATACTATTTTTACAAACGTCGCGTTAACAGAAGATGGTGATGTTTGGTGGGAAGGTCTTACTCCAACACCTCCAGCAAAACTTACGGATTGGCAAGGTCAAGAGTGGACACCCGATTGCGGGCGTAGAGCTTCGCATCCAAATGCTAGATTTACTGTACCCGCTGAGCAATGCCCTTCAATAGATAAAGAATGGCTTAACCCGACTGGGGTTCCTATCAGTGCTTTTATTTTTGGTGGGCGCAGAGCTGATACAATTCCCTTAGTTTATGAAGCAAAAAATTGGGATCATGGCGTTTATCTCGCAGCAACTACTGGTTCAGAAACGACTGCCGCCGCAACGGGTGTGGTTGGTCAAGTAAGACGTGACCCGATGGCGATGCTTCCTTTTTGTGGTTACCACATGGCTGATTATTTTAATCACTGGATCAATGTTGGACGTAAGTCAAAAAAATCTCCACGTATTTTTGGTGTTAATTGGTTTAGAAAAAATGCTGAAGGTAAATTTATTTGGCCAGGTTACGGCGATAATATGCGCGTCTTAAAATGGATCTTTGAACGATTGACTCAAAAAGCAGAAGCCCATGAAAGCGCACTTGGTTTTGTTCCACGCTATAAAGATTTAGATTGGACAGGCCTTGAAGAAATCACCAAAAATCTTTTTGATGAATTGATGTCGGTGGACGCTGACAAATGGAAAAAAGAATTAGATTCTCACGCTGAATTCTTTTCTTCACTAGGCACAAAGCTTCCAAAAGAATTCAAACAAATCCAAGAAAATATGAAGTCAGGTCTTCTCACTTCAACTACGCGAAATGTTGAGCCACAACTTCATTTATAAATGTGCATCTACAGGTTGAATTTTAACCATCAACGCACCCATGGTGAGTCCGGCTAAAAATCCACCTAAATGTGCCGCGTGGGCGACACCACCTGCACCAACAGGACTAGCCATCATTCCGGTTACGTCTTGAAGTATCCATAAAAGTAACGCAATACCAGCGGGAGCAGTAAAAGTTCCCATGAATGTTTTTATAGGTATTGGTAAAAGCATGTAGAAAAACTTTACTCTTGTTTTAAAGTAGCGCGCGCAAAACAAACCCATGATTCCTGAAATTGCACCTGACGCGCCAACAATGGGAATACCAGGTTCTGCTTGAACTAAAATATATGCGATAGCTGAAAATAATCCGCATCCTAAATAACCTAGAAAAAAAACTGCAGAACCGAGCCATATTTCAACAAGTGAACCAAAAATTAATAGAAAATACATATTACCCAGCAGATGTAAGTACCCGCCATGTGTGAAGGCGTGAGATATCCACTGCACACCTCCTTTTGAATCAGTCGACAAACCCCAAAAAATTGAAGGCAGACTTGACCAAATATCATGAAATGAATTTACCTTTTCTTGCCACTCAGTAAAAGCAACTTGATCTCCCGCGGGCGCCAGAACACGCGCTTGAGATAAAAAGCCTCGATCTTGAAGTGCGAGACTACCCAAAAATTCAGGCTCTTGCTCAACACTTAAAACGCGCCCCGCGATCATTCGATTTAAATGAGTACCTTCTTCTTTATTTTTCTCTAAATAGTCTGCATAAATTCGGCCATTGGAGCGAAGAAACTCTGGTGTAACAATTTTTTTGAGCTGTTTACTACCCTCGTAATCACCCGGAAACGTAATCAATGCAAAACCAAGATTCATAATAAACAAAACCCATGTGACTGGGGCACGATGAGCTCCTAGCACTCCACGCAACCAAGGTAGAATAATCATTTTCTTTTTCGTTGTTGAGGTAATCGTTTAACAGAGGCGGGTGCTCTCACAGGTATCAAAGCTGTTTGTGCGATGGATAATTGTTGCTTCAAAATTTCATCTTGAGGGTTAATACTTAACATAAATTGTGCAAATTCAGTTGCCTGGCCATATAACTTCTCATTCATCTCAATTTTTTGAATTTGTCGCCCTACAGTTAACCACACAAGCGGCATGATATGACGATCTGCCAATTTAAAAGCACTTAGAGCTTCAGCGTGATTCTTTAATTTATCGCTGTTAAGCCAAGCCACACGTAATTGTGCAATACCCTTTATTTCTTTACTTGAATCTTTAGCGGCTATAACTTTTTTATACAATTCAATTGCTTCGAAGTGTTTATTCTGAACACCAAGTTTTTCTGCGTTTATCAAGTCAGCTGAGACCACCGTCGAAAATAATTTTTCAGCTTCTTCGGTTTTGTTTTGGCAAAGCGCATGACGACCAAGAAAATAGCCTTCATAGTCTTTTAATTTAGAGCCATCTAATATCTTAGCAAGTTTTTTACAACCAAGGCTTTCTGAAGTTGAACATTCACCCGCGACATCAATAGAGCAAATATTAATTGCAGGCAGATACAACAATGGCTTTCCGCTATTCACGGAAAGCCATGATTCAAAACCCGCTCTAGCTTCAGCCTCACGCCCAACACCCATATAACTTCTTAATGTGTTGAATTGTCTGAATTCAGATTTTTCTACATTATATTTGTTAAAATGCTCTAGGGTTTCATTAAATTTAAATTCGGCAATAAGGTAATCATAAGCCCAAAGTGATACGAAATCATTTACCTGCATCAGTGGCAAAACTAGGCCCGCTGCCTCTGCGTATTTGCCCTGGTCATGAAACTCAACTACCTTTACCAAATTACAAGTTCTCGATTGAGGTGAAACCTCGCAAATCTTTTTAAAATAATCAGACTCATGTTTTTGATCAGTGCTTGTTACAGCCTTTGCGAAATAAGCCTGTTCATCTTTATTGTTTGTAACTAGCGCTCGCTCTGCTACTGCTTCTAAACACGTAAGCGGATAACCCCTTAATTGATGGTCTTCTAAGCGTTGAGCAATTTCTGATTTTCCTTGTGGAACTGGATTTTTTTTATCAGTACCTTTGCATCCATCAAGCAGTTTTGATTCACTGGCGATATGTCTCTCGTTTTTAACTTCAGATAGTCCCTCAGATAATCCTTCAGATTTTTCTAATTCTTTTAAAAATGCATTTTCAAACCCTGGTGTATTTTGTTTTATTGTTACCTCATAAACCAACCCCATGAAGAGAATTACAACGCCATAAACCGCGGCGTTCCCCACTGCTTTTTCAAACAGGCCTGGATAGTGAGCTCGATGATGGGGGCGAATGACGATGGTTTCTGCATGAAGATCATGCCATGTTCTTCGAAATTTATCTGTGAATGCACCAATGAGACCAAATCCCATCGCAATATTTGCAAACCAAAATACATTTGTTCGTCTAATTGCAGTTTTCCAACCGATTTTTTGGCCCGTATATGAATTTACAATTTTAAGTCCAAAAACCATCATTCCCGGCGTTGCATTCCAAACTGCAACTGGAATCACTCCATACAAATAAGCTATTGCTGAAGTGATTAAGAATAAATGAATGATGCTTGTGATAACTGCTAGTTTGTTTCCCAATGCCATGGCTTCAGTGAGACCACGTGACCAGGGGCTTGAAATAAATCCGATCAAAATCGACATTACAAAATTATCTATAAAAAATGAAAGTACACGCACCCAACCCGCAGCAATTGGGGCAGATTCGCGCGAAAACGAAGAAACTTTCGAAGATGGTACCCCAGATTGACCCACCGATGGTGGTCTTGGTGACAATAGCCCTGGATGACTGCCCGTAGAAGTATTATTTAAGCCCATACAATTATCTCATCGGTATTACTGGACTAAGATTGAGGTAAATTCTCAATAAAACCAATGCATAGCTGCATAGAATTTCGACGCTTTTTCTATGATTCGTAATTATTTAATCGCGCATGAAGTGACAAGTATATCCACCTGGGTTTTTCACCAAGTATTTTTGATGATAATCTTCGGCGGAATAAAATTTTTGAACGGGTAATATTTCTGTTACAATTTTTTTACCCCACTTACCTGACTTATCAATCTCCTCTTTTATATTTTCAGCTGACTTTTTTTGCTCATCACTGTGATAAAAAATAGATGAACGATACTGGCTTCCGATGTCATTACCTTGTTTGTTTAAAGTTGTAGGGTCATGCATTTTAAAAAAATATCTTAAAATAATATCAAACGATGTTTTTGTTGGATCAAAAACAATTTCAATAGCTTCGGCATGACCAGTTGCACCTGTTTTGACTTGTTCGTAAATCGGGTTTTCTATTTTGCCACCGGTGTATCCAACTGTAGTTTTAAGCACACCAGGAATTTGACGAATGATTTCTTCCATTCCCCAAAAACAACCTCCAGCAAGTGTGGCGATCTCCATTTGATACTTCCCTTCGTTAAACCATGACTTAACTTGTCACAACTAATCAATATAGCACTGGCAATTCTAAAAAATTTAATGGGAAAATGAAATCTAAATATGAAAAACAGACCGTTTCACCAAAGATTACAATTTGCACTTTCAGGAATTAAAAACACCCTGAAATCAGAAGCCAGTTTTCGCACCCAAGTAACACTCAGCTGTGGTGCGATCTCAATTTTACTAATAATTCAACCCAGCGCTATTTGGTGTGCGATTTTTTTCTTGGCCATAGGTTGTGTATTGAGTGCTGAGCTTATTAATACAGCACTTGAAAACATGATGGATCGCCTACACCCAGAAGTTCACCCCGTCATCGCAAAAGCCAAAGATTGCGCAGCAGGTGCAGTGTTGATCTTAAGTTTAATGTCGGTGTGTATTTTGCTATTTTTGCTTTACGATAAATATTTTTAAGCATTTTTAAGTGCGATATATCGAAATATGCCCACAATGCTCAGGTGTTTTCATACGCGAAAGCCAGGGATGCCGACGCTCAATAAGCTCACGTGACAATCTTCCTCTTCCGATAACAGTAATTTCCCGAGTTTGAGCAATGCGCCTTAAATCATGAAGTGTTTTCTCAACTGCTTTTTCATTTCCGTAGTCATAAATAAAATAATAATCAGCATTAAGTGGCGTGAAATCTGGAGAGCTTAAATCGGCATGTTCTAATTTCACCAAATTATACTTAAAAGCCTCTAAACACCGGCGCCCTTCTTTTACTCTCTCGCCCACAAATTCATAACCCACAAAATTAACGTCCGGGTAATGCCTTCCAATAACAAACCCCATTCTTCCATACGCCGCACCTAAATCAACCACCACACTTCCAGCTTGTGGGTTTAATTTCTCAAGCATGCTTCGAATTTCTGTATAGGGAGTTAATAAACTTTTAACAGCTAATCCAATCCAAAGTTCTTGACGCTCTTTAGAATGCCCGGCTTTTAACGCACACCCATTTTCAGAAAGATTTTTTTCAATTTTCTCAGATTGTAGACCCAACCATTCATCAACATGATGGGAATGCTGTTGCGCTTGTGCATATGAATGAGATTCTGATGGTAGAAGTGGATAAGGATCACTGTTTAAAAAAGAAATCACGACTTACTCTGTGAATTAGAAAGATCATTTAATGATTTTAAGGTCTCCTCTTTTTTCTCACTATTTGATAGCCATTGTGATTCAAGCTCATCAATTTGTTTTTGAATTTCTACAAGGTCCTTTGTCATTTGCGAAAGATTATCGCCAGAGCCAGCTGCAATTCTATCGTTTAAGACAGCAAGTTTGAGATTGAGATTTGCAAGTTGAGAATCAATTTCAATAACTGATTTTTCACATTGTTTGAGTTGGCGATCGAGATTTTTTTTGGTTTCTTTATAATTAAAACCCGCGGGCCGTTCCCATTTAGGTTCTTCAACAACCACTTCAGCAGTTTGAAAGCTCTCTTTAGATGCAGCTCTCTTTGAGAGCTCTCCTTTTTGAAGACTCCAAACATATTCATCATAAGTGCCTGGATAAACATTTACCTCACCATGATTGATCTCTAAAATTTTAGTACCCACACGGCGAATAAAACTTCTATCATGGCTTACAACCACGAGTGTTCCTTCATATTTCATCAACGCTTGGGTAAGCGCTTCAACAGTTTGAAAATCAAGATGGTTGGTAGGTTCGTCAAGAACAAGGCATGGTGCTTTTTGAAGTAGAATCTGGCCGAGTGCTACACGAGATTTTTCACCACCAGAAAGTACTGAAATCTTTTTTTGAATTGCATCGCCTGAAAAAAGCAGAGACCCAGCCATATTAAGACCTTCTTGTCGTGTAACCTCAGGAAGTGCTTTTGCCATCATCGCTTCGATAACGGTACTTTTCGAATTAAGATTCTCAGCAACGTGTTGAGCATAATAGCCAACTGAAACTTGATATCCCGTTTCTACTTTTCCAGATAACGGGCTCATTACTTGAGCCAATACTTTTAAGAATGTCGATTTGCCCGCACCATTAAGACCGACTACAGCAAGATGATCACCATTTTGTAGTTTGTAATTCACATTTTTTAAAACAACATGATCTCCATAACCAAGATTTGCATTATCAATGGTCATGATAAGCTTGCCGGTTCTTATGGGTGGCGGAAGTTTAATCGCCGCCGTAACTGGAAGCGCTTTCAATTCAATGGTTTCCATTTTATTTAAAGACTTTAATCTTGATTGTGCTTGTTTTGCCTTACTTGCCTTGGCACCAAAGCGCGCAACAAACTGCAAAACTTCATCACGTTTTTCTTTTAACGAAAGTGCACGCGCCTCAAGTTGTGAACGTAACATTTCTTTTTGCTCAAAATAATCATCAAGATTGCCATTAAATTTTGTAATATCGCCAGTCTCTATTTCGAGCACATGATCTGTTGTTCTTCGTAAAAACTCACGGTCATGGGAAATAAGTAAGAAAGCTCCTTTGTAACCTTGCAAAAATTTTTCTAACACCAAAGTAGTTTCAAGATCTAAATAATTTGTCGGTTCATCAAGAAGCATGAGACTGGGCTCTTGACCTATTAAATACAAAAGCTTGCAGCGCATACGATATCCGCCGCTCAGAGAAGTGATTGGTTTTGCGAAAAGCTCTTCAGTGAGGCCAAGGTCGTTACCCAACGCTTTTAGCTCCCAAAGAGGCGACACACAGTCTTTACTTAAATACTCTTCAACGGTTTCATTTGCGCCCCATTGATCATGTTGAGCTAAATAACCGATGCGCAAAGATTTTGATTTAACGATATTTCCTGAATCAAGAGTTTCTTGGTTTGTTAAAATTTTAAATAGAGTTGTTTTTCCAGCCCCATTTGGACCAATGACTCCAACATGTTCTTCTTCATTGATGGCAAAATAAGTGTCGTTAAAAAGCACTCTGGGGCCATATGATTTTGTACCTGCTTGAACTTGAAGTAGATTACTCATGTGTGTTCTTAGCTCAATGTTTCAAGAAAAATTTCAACGGGAAGTTTGTGAGCTTTTTTTGTATTACATTCTTTGCAACAAACAACAATGTTACCTTTTGTAGAAAATCCGCCGCGGCCAATTGGCAAAACGTGATCCATTGTAAGTTCAACTTTCGTGAATTTCTGCTCACAGTAATTACAAATCCCTTGGGCTAGCTTTTGCTTCCACCACTGCGTCTCGCGCAATTCACGAGCTTTTGCTTTTTCTTTTTTAATGTGGATAGGATCCACAGGAGCATAAAACAACTGATTCATGGCTGTATACTTAGCATAAACTTCTGCATTTTTGGGAATTTACTAGGCTTTTTCTATTGTGCGACTATGCTGAGAACGAATTAATTATTACGCATGTAGCAGTTCAAGGAGAAACTAATGGCAAAACAACTAATTATAGCTCTATTTTTATCCACTTTAAGCGTCAATTGCTTAGCAATAGAACTTAAAACAGATGATCTTGCCCCCCTGTTTAAGACAAAAACCCATGAAGGAAATAACTTTGACCTCGCATCACGTAAAGGTAAATGGACTGTCCTTTATTTTTACCCTAAAGCAGAAACACCCGGCTGCACAAAACAAGCCTGTGCTTTTCGTGATGCAATCAAATCAATTCGCGCATTGGATGCAGATGTATTTGGTATAAGTGCTGATGAAGTAAGTGAGCTGAGTAAGTTTCATAAAAAGCACAATCTCAACTTTACTTTACTTGCTGATCCAAAAGTGGAAATCATTAATGCCTACGGCGCAAAAATGCCTGTGATTGACATGTCAAAACGTTGGACCTTCATCATTGATCCAAGCCTAAAGATTCGCACGATCAATAATAAAGTAGACCCCATTAAAGATGCAGACGAAGTAGCAAAAAAAATCAAAACCCTCAAAGGCGCATGATATTCACAAGTTAATTTTAGAAGGAGACTAATATGAAACTTTATTTTAGCCCAGGTGCTTGCTCTCAAGCCCCACACTATGTACTCAACGAAAGTGGACTTACCTTTACTGTCGAGCCTGTTAATCTTGTAACTGGCCATTACAAAAAAGGTGACTTCACTCAAGTGAATCCAAAAGGTTATGTACCAGTACTTGAATTGGACAATGGCGAAATTCTAACTGAAGCTGCAGTAATTATGCAGTACATCGCTGACCAAGCTCCTGATAAAAAATTAATCCCCAAAGCTGGAACCCTTGAGCGTTATCGTTGTCAAGAATGGCTCAATTACATTTCTTCAGAAATCCATAAAGGTTTTGGCGTGCTTTGGGTTGGTAGTTATCCAGAAGAGATTGTTAAAACTACTCGGGCCACACTTGAAGAAAAGTTTGCTTATGTAGCAAAGCAATTAGGCACAAAATCTTTTTTGATGGGTGATTACACAATCGCTGACGCCTATTTATTTACGATGCTCAACTGGGCTCGATACCACAAACTTGAACTCACAAAAACTCCCGAGCTCTTAGGATTTATGGAAAAAATGAAAACCCGCCCAGCTACTGTGGCGACATTAAAAACCGAAGGTTTTATTAAATAATTTTAGGCTATGGGAAGCAGATGCCATTCCCAAACATCACCATCAGTTGGATGTTTAACCATTCCAATATGGGTGAAGTTAAGTTTTGTGAGAACTTTTGTTGAGGCATTTTCTTTCGGAAGAGTCTGGGCATAAACAATAATCCCAGGCTTTTTCTTTTGTGCAATTTCAATAAGTTTAGTGACCATTAGTGTTGCAACGCCTTGGCCCACATTTTTACCGAAAGTGTAATAGGCGATTTCAACTTTGTTATCGCGCGGTGGAGTCTTAAAGGCGCATGTTCCTAAGACTGTTGATTCTTCAACCGCCAAATACCAGATCCAGGGTGGAAAATAATCCATCCGATCATAGTACGAAGGCAGTTGTGAGCAAATAGCTTTTGCCTCATCAGGCAATTCTAAATTCGCTCTTTCAGGATGACCACTTAACGCTATAGGCACTAATTGAATATTCTTCATCTACCTATAATCTCACAGTTCCACGAGGATGCAACCATTACACTTCCCTAGAAGAATATTTTCCGCTATTTGTGCTTCCTATGCGTATTAATAAATTTTTTACAGATCAGGGTTACTGCTCACGCCGTCAGGCCGATAAACTCATTGAGGAAAAGCGCGTCAAAATCAATGGCCGTATAGCGGTTTTGGGTGATCAAGTTAGCGAAACCGACCAAATTACCCTTGATGGTAAAACCATCGCCTTTTCTCCCCCAAAAACCTACATTATGTACAATAAGCCCCGCGGCATAACGAGCACAACGGATCAAAGAATAGACAAAAACATCATTGATGCGGTTAAGCATTCACTCAGGGTGTTTCCGATAGGGCGTCTGGATAAAGACTCTACGGGCCTGATTTTTCTGACCAACGATGGTGATATAGTAAATAAAATTCTACGTGCTCAATTTGGTCATGAAAAAGAATATGTTGTTGAGATCAATCGCCCTGTAGACGATGCCTTTATTAGCAAAATGTCAAAAGGCGTAGATATTGGCGATTATGTGACCCTTCCTTGCAAAACTCAAAAAATCAAAGGAAATACATTTTCAATTATTCTAACTGAAGGAAAAAACCGCCAGATCAGACGCATGTGTGAAGCCTTAGATGCTGTGGTTAAAAATCTACAAAGAATTAGAATTATGAATATTAAACTGGGCGATCTAAAATTTGGCGAATGGCGAGATATTCCTAAAGACCAACTAGAAACTCTTAAAAATTCTTTAGTCGATACAAAAGCAGTTACGACACCTGACACTTTAGAACTTGAAGAATAATTTCAGCCCTTAACTTTAATACCTTTTTTCTCAAGCACAAACCTTACTTGTTCTCGTTTATCACCTTGGATTTCAATAACACCTTCTTTGCCATCCATAAGATACGTCCCACCCGACCCACACTTCTTTTTTAGTTCTGTTGTGAGTTCACGTAAGAATATTTCTTGCTTTGGCAATTGATCAATTACCGTGACAGTTTTGCCTTTGCGTCCTGATTTTTCCATGCGCATCACAGCAATAAATTTATAATTCTTTACATCTGGCTCTGAAACACAAATGCATTCTGGCACAAGCTCTTTACACTTGGGACATTTCTGATTAAGTAATGGATCTGTAGAATAAACAAGTCGTGTATTTTTCATAATTAATGCTAAACCTATATCTTTATACTGGAGAAATACTCAAATGATTTTATCAACTGGATACGCCGCATAAAACGTGACTGTATGCCCCGTAAATTGTATGGTGACAACCTTATTTTCGTCTGATTTCTTAAAATAAGTCTTTAACTAAAATCAAGTATGCTCATACACTTTAATCTATCTAAACAATTTTAATGTACTGGAAATATTTGAACAAGCTTCATGAATTACGCGCGAAACTCAAAACAGTTGAAGATCCTCTGACATTTTTAGAGGGGTGTTTTGCCTTTGCACCCGTGGTGCCTTCAAGTTTTTTCACCTGATGGTAAAAGTCTTTTAGTTAATCAAACGTATATTAATCTCTTTGGCCACGAACCAATCCACAATTATAATATTCTCAAAGATGAACATGGCCTCCTCATCAGTCATAAAGAAAAAATCACAGATGCATTTAAGGGTCATTCAATTAAATTACCAATAACGTGGGTTGATTCAGAGACTAAAAAATTAGCAATAGAGACATCTATTTTCCCGATTTTTGATACCGCTGATATAGTACGTTTTATAATTTTTGTTTTTCGTGATGCCACCAAAGAACTTGAGCATCAAGAGCAACTCACTGAATATCAGTTCTTCCTCGAAGAAGCACAAAAAGCAGGCCAAATCGGAAGTTGGGTATCAGGGCCAAATAATTCCGATTCATTAAAGTGGTCAAAACAGATCTATAGTATGTTTGGTGTAGATGAGAAGAAACCTTTACGTGTTTCTGATTTTTTTTCGTATGTTCACCCCGAAGATCGAGAAAAAGTTCATAGAGCGAGCCAAGAAGCAATACAAAATAATAAACCCTTTATTGCTGATCACAGAATTATTCAACCTTCTGGGGATGTAAAATGGCTGAGATTACGCGCTGAGGTTATCAAAGATCAATCAAGTAAGCCTTTGCGAATGATCGGGATCACCCAAGACGTAACAGAGTTAAAACTTAATGAACAAACACTTCGTCGGATTGAAGAAAGATTTCTCAAACTTTTTAATTCTCTGGCCATGTCTATTAGCATAGCAAATGTAGAAGGCAAAATTCTTGAAGCCAACGATACATTTCTTAAACCGGCAGCTTTCCCCCCTACGAAAAAGAATACATCTGCAAAGACGGTAGTCGAGTACCAGTAATGACAACGGGAGTTTTGGTACACTCTGAAGGCACTGAAATAATTATCTTTGCGTTAGATCTCTCTGAAATGAAAAAACTTGAAATGCAATTCAGGCAATCCCAAAAAATGGAAGCCATGGGTCGATTTGCTGGTGGTATTGCCCACGACTTTAATAACATGCTTGGAGTCATACTTCTTCATGCCGAACAAGCCCTAGTGAGCACTAAAGACAAATCACTTATTAACAAACTTCAATCTATCAAAGAAACGTCACACAGAGCAGCTCGCCTTACACGACAAATATTAGCTTTCAGTCGTAAACAAGCTTTTGAAATTAATGATATTGATTTCAATATTATTGCACACGACATGCAAAAAATGCTCATGCGTGTTGTGAGCGAAGATATCAAACTCACCACCCAACTCTGCACTACCCCTGCAATTATTCGAGCTGATCAAAGTCAAATTGAACAAACCATTTTAAATCTCATCGTTAATGCTCGCGATGCCATTTTTCATGGAGGAAAAATCAATCTGCAGGTTTCAAATACAGACCTCACTGATGCACAAATTAGCGAGCGCGCATTACAATTAAAGCCCGGCAACTTCTTTACACTTACAGTGACAGATGATGGCTGCGGAATACCGAAAGAAATTCTAAGTCATGTTTTTGAACCCTTTTTCACTACAAAAAACAAAGGTTCAGGAACAGGGCTTGGGCTCTCCACTGTTTTTGGTATTGTGAGACAAACAGGCGGAGACATTTCCGTTGAAAGCTCAGTCAATAATGGAACAAGTTTTAATATTTATTTTCCAGCTTCTCAAACACGAGATTTTAAAACACATGAATCCAAAGGATCTTCATTACCGTACTTAATAAATAATCAAAACATTTTACTCGTTGAAGACGAAGAACAATTAAGAATTGTTACTGCAGAACTTTTGCACATGAAAGGCTATAATGTTATTGAAGCCAAAAATGGAAAAGAAGCTTTTGAATTATTAAAAAGCACCAATTTAGAAATTGCGTTAATTATTACCGACGTCATCATGCCTGAAATGACAGGCCCCGCATTAATTCAGTACATCAATAAGCATTATCCAAATACAAAAATTAAAGTTTTATATCTTTCAGGATACCCAGAGGGTGAACTCGAACGTTATGGAGTAAAACAAGACAGTTCATATTTTTTGGAAAAACCTTATACCACCGCAGGATTATTAGACAAAGTTGGCGAGATCCTCTTGTAATCTCTGCGTGCCCAATTATCACCTATCTAATTAATCATGCGCATGGTACTAATTGGCCTTATTTTGAATGTCTACTCTTCGAGTTTTTAGCCTTTGTGCTTATTTCCTCTTTGAGCTGACCATAGCTAAAAGAGGTAATACAAATGTCTGATATTATTCAGTCTTTTAAAGATTTCGCTTTATCACCAGGTCTTCACCAAGCATTAGAACAAATGGGTTATAAACATCCCACACCAATTCAAGCGCAAGCTATTCCCGCAGCACTTTCTAATCGTGATGTGATTGGTTCTGCACAAACAGGAACTGGTAAAACCGCAGCGTTTTGTATTCCGATTATTGCTAAGCTTGAAAAAAATAACAAAAAAAATGCATTGATTTTAGTACCTACCCGCGAAATCGCTGCGCAAATCACTGAGGTCGTTGGTCAACTTACAAAAAAACTTCCTGAAATTAAACTCGCACTTTTAATGGGTGGTGCACCCATGCCAAAACAAATTCGCATGATTCAAAATAAACCAAGAATAATCGTAGCCACCCCAGGCAGACTTGTTGATCACTTGAAACGTGGAACCGTTTCACTTTTCGGAACTGATATTTTAGTTCTCGATGAAGCTGATCGCATGCTCGATATGGGTTTTGCTGAACAACTCGCACAGATCTTAAGATTTTTACCGAGCCAAAGACAGACTTTGTTTTTCTCAGCAACTCTTCCACCTGACATTCAAAAATTAGCATCAAAATATTTAAAAGACCCTGTTCGCGTAAGTGTTGGCCCTGTTTCTCAACCAGTTAAGAAAATTCAACAGGCCATGATTCAAACTACTAACGTTAAAAAGAATGAAGTTCTAAACAATGAGCTTAACGCTCGAGCTGGTTCAATTCTTATTTTCGCAAGAACCAAACACCGCACAGATCGTTTGGCTCGACAACTTACAGAAGATGGCCATCAAGTGAATCGCATTCATGGCGGCAGAACTCAAAATCAAAGAGACAGTGCGATCAGCGGTTTTCGTGGTGGAAAATTTAGAATTCTTGTCGCCACAGATCTCGCAGCTCGCGGCATTGATATTCCACAAATTGCTCACGTCATTAACTACGACCTTCCACAATGTGCAGAAGACTATGTTCATCGCATTGGGCGCACAGCACGTGCTGGAGCCGAAGGTGAAGCTCTCAGTCTAGTAACCCCTGAAGAGCGTGGTCGCTGGAAAGAAATTGCTCACATGCTTGCAAAAGCTGGAGCTCAAGGGCACACCCAAACTGCAAAACGATAATCATGAGAGTTGAAAGCTTACGTGATTTGCTAAGCCAATTTCCTGACGTTGACGGACTTTGGGATTTTGGTGATATCTTAACAACTGAATTTAAAATCAGAGAAGTTTTACCTCCTACTGAGCAAGAGGTTTGGGATCTTCGTTCGTTAGAACTTCTCATTCAACTCGCACGGGTTCAAGGTCTTCAGGGGAAACTCTCAGAAGTAGGCGCAACCCTCTTACAAGCACGGGATCTTATTTCTAAGTCTGACACCAAAACAACTAAACGAGCTGAAGTAAGATTTTTGATAGAACAAGGTAGGTTTTTTGCGCTATCGATGAATCCCTCTCAAGCACTGACACATTTTACCAAAGCACTCAATTTAGCTGCTGAACAAAATGAGATTTTCTTTTTTATTGAATCAGCCGTAATGCTTTCAATCAGCCAACCACCTAAATATCAAAATGAATGGCTTAAAAAAGCACTTGAAATTGCTGAAACCACAGATGATCAATCGAGCAAACTTTGGCTTTCACAATTATATGTCATGAACGGGTGGCATGCATTTGACTTTCGAAAGTATGAAGAAGCCCTTGAGAGTTTCAATAAAGCTTTGGAAAGGCCTGAATCAACAAAACAAGCCACCACTGGATTAGCCATTAAATGGAGCATTGCGCGTACATTGCGCGCACTCAATAGGCTTGATGAATCATTAAAATTTCAAAATGAATTACTCAATGAAGTAGCTGCTACCGGTAAAACAAACGGGCATGTATTTTTAGAAATTGCAGAATGCCTGCAACTTTTAAAAAGATATGACGAAGCTAAACCAAATTTTGAACAAGCTTATAAAGAACTCTCACTCAATGGTTGGTACACCGACAATAAAGCTGCCGAACTAAGTCGCATGCAGCACATCTCAAAGAAAAGATAGGCCGGATTAAACTGATATGTCTATCTTGATCAATGCACACCAACTCACAAAGTCATTCACAGCTCGCCCTCTGTTTAGTGGAATTACTTTCTCTATTGAAAGTGGAGAAAGAATCGGACTCATTGGCCCCAATGGGGCAGGCAAATCAACACTCCTCAAAATACTTGCAGGTAACGTAACCCCTGATGAGGGAACACTTTCTGTTCAACGGGGTCTTCGCGTTGGTTATCTTGAGCAAGTACCAAAATTTTCAGAAAATGCTACTGTTGAATCAGCTGTGATGGAAGGTGCCGTTGACCCCTATGACTGGGAAGAAATTTCTAGAGCACAAAAGATCATGTCAAAACTAGCACTTTCAGGTGGCTCAGAAGCAGAACCAGAAACACTGGTAGAAAAGTTATCTGGTGGATGGAAAAAACGCGTAGCCCTTGCTCGCGAACTACTTAAACAGCCCGACTTGTTGTTGCTAGATGAACCTACAAATCATTTGGATGTCGAAAGTATTCTTTGGCTAGAGAATTTACTGGCGCAATCACAATTTGCAACTTTAACAATCACACATGATCGTCTTTTTTTACAGCGCATTTCAAATCGTATACTTGAACTCGATAGACGTAATGCTGGTGGCTTATTAAGTATTAAAGGTGATTACGCCACTTACCTAGATGCCAAACAAGATTTAATGTCAGCTCAAGAACTTCACGAAACAAAACTTAAAAATACATTAAGGCGTGAAACCGAATGGTTAAGGCGAGGCGCTAAGGCTAGACAAACAAAACAACAAGCACGCATACAACAAGCTGGCGATTTAAAAAATCAAGTTGAAGAACTAACTGAAAGAAATAAAAACGCAACTGTCCGTATTGATTTTCAAAATCTTGAAAAAAATCCGAAAAAACTTATCGAAGCTACTGGCATATTAAAATCATATGGCGATAAGTTGGTGGTCCCAAAATTAGATTTACTATTAACACCAAAAAGCCGCATTGGCCTTATCGGTGCCAACGGTTGTGGCAAATCAACATTGATTCGAATTTTAATGGGTCAAGAAAAGCCAGACACTGGAATAGTTTTTCACGCTGAACGCCTTGAGGTCGCCTACTTTGAGCAAAACAGAGAAACACTCGATTTAAATATAAGTGTACAAAACACTATTTTACCAAAAGGTGATTTCGTTGAGTACGCGGGCGGAAAAGTTCATATTAAAAGTTATCTCAGTCGTTTTCTTTTTAGCTATGAACAAATGGGTCTTGCCGTGGGGAAACTCTCCGGTGGTGAGCAAAGTAGACTTCTCATTGCTAAACTGATGCTTAAAAAAGCAAATGTCTTGGTACTTGATGAACCAACAAACGATCTTGATATGGCCACCCTTGATGTTCTTGAAGAAGTACTTCAAGAATTTAATGGTGCAGTCATACTTGTAACTCATGATCGCTACTTTCTAGATCAGGTGGCAAATAAATTATTAGCCTTTGGAGTTGATGAAAATGGTGTGAAAATGATCATGCCACTTATTGGTTTAGAGCAATGGGAAATTTGGCATGGCGAACAAGAAAAACTATTAAAAGATTTACTCAAAAATGGGGTGTCAAAAAATAGTCAATCAGATCAAAATTACACGGCCTCACAACCAAAGAAAAAACGCAAACTCGGTTTTAATGAACAGCGCGAATATGATTCAATGGAAGCAAATATTAAAAAGACTGAGAGCCGCTTAGCTGAACTTACTGCCGAAAGTATCAAACCAGAACTGGCATCTAACGCTTCTCGTTTGCAAGAACTGTCTAAAGAAATGTCAGTCGTGCAAAAAGAAATTGATCGACTTTATGCACGATGGGCAGAGCTTGAATAATTTCCCATTCATAAAAAAATATGATACAAGTATTTTTAAATCGCGCGTGTAGAGATCAGCTTTACACGCACCAAATTTCTCAAAGAAAAGAGATTGTTTTTGAAATCATTTAATGAATTAGTCCTAAGCCCTCCCATTATGCGTGCAATCACCGAAATGGGTTACGAAACACCAAGTCCTATTCAAGCGCAGGCATTACCGATTTTATTAGGCGACGCAACTGACTTCATTGGACTTGCAGCAACAGGCACAGGAAAAACCGCCGCATTTGGAATTCCACTTTTAGAAAAAACTGATCCAGCAATTCGCAAGTTACAGGGGCTCATACTTTGCCCAACACGTGAACTTGCACTCCAAGTCACCGGACAAATAAATTTACTTGGTAAATTTAAAGGCGTTCGTGCCGTAGCCATTTATGGTGGCGCTAGTTACGGCGAACAACTTCGCGGTCTTAAAGATGGCGCTTCAATTGTTGTAGGAACACCCGGCAGACTCATTGATCACATTTCACGTGGAACTGTAAATTTAGACAGCGTTCATACGGTGATCTTAGATGAAGCAGATGAAATGATTTCAATGGGCTTCAAAGATGATCTAGAAGCAATACTTAAAAAAACACCTCGTGCGACAAGTAATATTTGGCTTTTCTCTGCCACCATGGAACGTGACGTACGTCGCGTTGCAGATTCATATCTAAAAAAGCCACAACAAGTTCAAGTGAATCGCACCGAGATGCTTTCAAGTACGGTTGAACAAATTTATTATGTCACTCGAGATTCAAATAAACGTGAAATTTTGTGCAAAATTATTGATTTTGCGGATGCATTTTACGGCCTCGTATTTTGCCAAACAAAAATTCTTGTTACTGAATTAACTCAGTATCTAACAGAACGTGGTTACAAGGTTGATAGTCTTCATGGTGATAAAGATCAAAATGCCCGAGAGCGCACCATGCATGCATTTAGAAATCGCAAAACAAGTATTCTTATTTGTACAGACGTTGCTTCACGCGGCCTTGATGTAAAAGACATTACTCACGTTGTTAACTATTCTATACCCCGTGAACTTGATAGTTATGTTCATCGTATTGGTCGAACAGCTCGTAGTGGTAAAAAAGGTTTTGCAATGAGCCTTGTTACACCAAGCCACCGTGGTTTGATTCCACGAATTGAGCAAATGACAAAAAGTAAGATGAAAGAGGGAATACTTCCCACACGTAAAGACGTTGGTACAAAGAAAGTTACAGAAATTCTTAATCGTTTTCAAGGTCAGGCAAATTATTCTCGTGCTATTGAACTTTTAGATGACACCTGGAAAACTGCGATTACTGATTTAAGTAAAGAAGCAATCGTTGGTAAATTTCTGATGTTAACCTTCCCTGAAATATTTGAAGATCCCAAGAAATCACCAATCGAACCACCAGCACTGCGCGAGCATGCCCGTGAATTTTCACGTGGCCGAAGCGGCGGTCGAACCGAAGGTGGATGGCAAAAGAAAAGACACCGCTCAAAATGGGGTGGTAATTCAGGTGTGAGTCGTTCCAAAGATTAATTCGCCCGGAGATATACTTGCCTGACATTTACATAGATGCCGATGGTTGTGCAGTAAAAGATGAAGTTTATAAAGTAGCAGCTCGGTATAAATTCAAAGTAATCCTTGTTGCCAATAAAGCCATGAAAATTCCACTTAATCCACTTATAGAACTCATAGTGGTTTCTGGAGAATTTGACGCTGCTGATGATTGGATCGCTGAGCACATTCAAGTAAAAGATATCTGCATCACAGCGGATATTCCCCTAGCTGATCGCTGTATAAAAAAACAAGCACGTGTTGTAGGCCCAAAAGGTGTTGAATTCACACCCGATAGCATTGGTGATGCGCTCGCGACACGTGAACTCATGGCGCGATTAAGAGAAATGGGCGAAGCCAGAGGTGGCCCCGCCCCGATGGAAAAAAAAGATAAGTCACAGTTTTTATCTAAACTAGATCAAATTATTCAATCTATTTTGAACGCTCGCTAGAGCATCACAAATTATTTTTCTAAAAGACTCCTCAACATCCATGCTGTTTTTTCATGAATCTGCATACGTTGAGTTAATAAATCAGCAGTTGGTTCGTCATGACAATTATCAACTACGGGGAAAATCGTCCTTGCCGTACGCACTACAGCTTCTTGGCCTTCTACTAACGATTGAATCATCTCTTCAGCAGACGGAACACCGCGGCCTTCTTTTATAGATGAGAGTTCAATAAACTCGGAATAAGTGCCAGGTGACGGAAATCCAAGGGCCCGAATTCGTTCAGCGATTAAATCAACAGCTATTGCCAGTTCATTGTATTGTTGTTCAAACATAAGATGCAAAGTTTGAAACATCGGACCCTTAACATTCCAGTGGAAGTTATGAGTTTTAAGATACAATGTGTATGTGTCAGCTAAGAGTCTTGAAAGACCATGTACGATTTCTTTTCTATCTTTTTCTTCGATACCGATATTAATTTTCATAGATACCTCCTTAGGGTTTGGCAAAGATTACCCCCCCAATAGATTATATCTACTTAAAAAATTCTTATTTTATTGCCCAACGTAACTTTGCCGATTTTGAGCGAGGATTACTGTGTTGCTCCTCAAAACTGGGACGAATGGGGGTAGGTGCTACCTTGCTGTACACACCTAATCGTTCTCTGGCCTGGAAGGATTTTTTCACTCTACGGTCTTCTCCTGAATGAAATGACAAAATAGCAACACGCCCGCCTCTTTTGAGCATTCGAGGAATGTCATCGAGAAACTGATCAAGGGCAGAAAATTCATCGTTCACAGCTATTCTTAATGCCTGAAAGGCGCGCCTGATTGGAGCATCACCTTCTTCTTTTTGAACTCGTGGAGTAAATGTTTTAATAACCTCACGTATTGTATCAGCCATTTTAATTGTAGTTGTGGGGCGGTTTTTTAATAATGCCTTTGCAATCTGTTCAGCGTGAGGTTCATCTGCATTTTCGATTAATATTTTTATAAGATCTTTTTCTTTTAACCGTGAAAGTAAGGCCGCTGCAGGCTGCCCCTTAAGTGGATTCATGCGAAGATCAAGTGGGGCATCGATTTTAAAAGAAAAGCCCCTTGAAGGATCATCTATTTGCATTGATGAAACACCGAGATCTACCAAAATTAAATCTACTAATGGCACCCCCTTTGTTCTCAGTACACTAAAAGCATTTTCAAAATTAACACTTTCAACAATGAGTGCTGATTCAGGAATCGTTTCAGTTGTTCCTGAAATATTTTGCGCGCGTAATCTTAATTCTGTTTTTGGCAATTCGATGGGATCTTGATCAAGGCCAATAAGTCGACCACCGGGCAATATCTTTTGAAGTATCAGTGATGAATGCCCTCCGTAGCCAAGAGTAGCATCAAGTACAATATTGCCCGGCTGTGGGTTTAGAATTTCTAAAATTTCATTCACGCAAATAGGCCGATGTGTACCTGCGGGTGTGGCACCGCGTGATTTTATTTTTTCGATATCTTCAACATACTGATTTGGCGCAAGCTCTTTATATTTTTCATGAAATTTTCGCGGATGAGTTCCTTTGTAGCGTATTCTGCGTTTGGGTTTTGAATTGTCTTTGGGGTCATCAGAAGATGTCATTGATGATCCTTGGTTTTATCGTGATTATGGCTGAGCCATTTTCGAAAACTTGCAGCTGTTTTAAATAACTGTGGATTCATTGTGAAGTGAAAATAACATATTTAATAAGTACGAGTGAATTAAAAAAAGGCCGCTCCCCCTACGAAGCGGCCCAAACTTTACCTACCTCTACCGCAATTTAATGCATAATCTTCAAAACTTCGTCTTAAACGCCCCAGCGAACCATTTGAGTTATTATACCCATACCCACCGAGAATTTCTTGAAGGGTATAATCAGCTTGCGACCCCACTCTTGCTAGCTGCTCTGAGAGTTGCCTTAATTCGCGAGATTGATATGAATTGCCACCACCATTATTCCCTTGTGAATTAAGACTAGAAACTTTTGATTTCAATTGAGCTAGTGCATTTTGATTTTGCCTCAACAACTGTGTTGCTTCTTGTAATTCAGATCGTGCGGCATCAATATTACCTACATTGAGTTGTTGCATTGCTCGCGCCACTGCATTTCCAGCTTCTTGAGAGGGTGGTAAGACAGACCGATCAATTTCTTCGTTGATCTCTCGGTTGAGATCTACTCCGCCTCCATTAATACTACTTCCCCCATGCATCGAATCAGCCATCTGGCGCAGTGTTCGAGCACTTCTCTTAACTTCCTCACCTACACTACCTAATTGACGAACTGACGAGGTCACATCACCGTCAATGGTTCGCACAACAGAAATTTTTTGGTCATAGCATGTTCCATAAGAACCATGATCGCCCCGCTGAGCCATTGCATGTGATGAGCCCCCTAGAATTATTACCGCAGCCACTAAATTTTTAGAAAACATAATAGACCCCTTTGTATTTGGCCCTCCATGACCCGTGTAATAGCGCTTCATCGCAAGGTTTAGACCAACTCAAAATGTCTTAAGATCATTTATATGCGAGTTTGATGAGTTTTCTGATGTCAGATTGACACTAATTCCCTAAAATTAGAAATGTAAGGAGTTAAAACGCACCACTTAGCGTGTTGACACTATATGCCATAAAGAATAATTTCCTACCCATGAATGACGATACACCTTCAATTGAAGAAATAAAACGCACAGTAGGGCTACTTGAAAACCTTGTGGAAAATGGCGCCCTCTTAGCCCAATTACCACCCGACACTCGGCTTGCACTCTTTAAAGCCGCGGGCCGGTTATCAAGACCCAATCGAGATGATAGCCGTCGTCGTCAAAAGTCTGTGGATAAATATCGCCATAAAATTGTGATGAGTGAGAATCGCAATGCGCGTGCTACAACAGGAATTCGTAAAGCGCGCCAAGATGCTATCTTCAAAGCACCACTACAAATCACAGCTGAATCAACCGAAGAACATGCATTAAAAACGGCGCGCAATTGTTATGTGTGCAAAGCTGAGTTTACAAAACTTCATTTTTTTTATGACCAAATGTGCATGGAGTGCGCTGAGCTTAATTACAAAAAAAGATTTCAATCAGCGTCCCTCGAGGGCCAAGTGGCTCTTATCACAGGTGCACGACTAAAAATCGGATATCACTCTGCGCTGATGATGTTACGTGCAGGTGCACGGGTGATTGTAACAACTCGATTCCCAGTAGATGCGGCGACTCGGTTTTCAAAAGAATCAGATTTTATTATATGGAAAGATCGACTTCAAATTCATGGTTTAGATTTACGTCACACACCAAGTGTTGAAATTTTCACTCGCTATATTGAACAAAACACTGATCGACTTGATATTTTAATTAATAATGCCGCACAAACAGTAAGGCGCCCTCCTGGATTTTACGCTCATCTCATGGCAGGAGAAACAACCCCCTACAGTCAATTGTCTGAGGAAGTTCAACAATTATTAAAGCCTCACGAAACATGCAAAGCTCAGTTAGATGTTTTTTGCAAAACAGCACCACAAACAAACGACTCAGCTCCGCTAGTAGCATGGCATGGCCAAGGCCCAGGAATTGGACTTCGCGCCTCTGCACAGCTTTCGCAAATTCCTTACACCTATGATGCTTCATTAGCGGTGGAAGAAGTTTTTCCTCAAGGTAAACTCGACGCCGATCTTCAACAGGTAGATTTACGCAGCACAAATAGCTGGCGTTACAAACTCGCAGATGTACCAACTCCTGAATTACTTGAAGTACAGTTAGTAAATTCCATCGCACCGTTTGTTTTGTGTAGCAAACTTGTCCCATTAATGAAGCGTGATTCGACAGGCAAAAAACACATCGTGAATGTTACGGCGATGGAAGGAAAATTTCATCGCTTTAAAAAAATTGATCGCCACCCTCACACAAATATGGCTAAAGCAGCATTGAATATGCTTACACACACTTCTGCTGGTGATTTAGTTAATTTTGGAATTTTTATGAACGCAGTTGATACAGGCTGGGTAACAGATGAAGATCCGGCAACTCTTTCAGCACTTAAACAAGAGGTTCATGATTTTCAACCGCCCCTTGACATCGTAGACGGCGCAGCACGTGTGTGTGATCCATTTTTTGATGGTATTTTAACCGGAGAACATTGGTGTGGAAAATTTTTAAAAGATTATAAACCCACAGATTGGTAAAAACATCTCATGGAAACAAAACTTCCCGCAGAATTTCGAACACTCGTTCGTGATTCACTCAATTTTCTCGGCAAAGCAATCGAATCAGAATATGGAAAAGACACTCTAACTTACATTGAACACATACGACTTGAGTTTAAAAATGTACGAGAAGCTGGAATTTCAGAAAAATTAAAATTGCACGAAAAAATTCTTACGAGTCTTCGAAAGCTCACGCCAAAGAAAAGATTTTGGGTAGCCCATAGTTTTGCGGTTTCACTTGAACTTATCAACGCTTGTGAGAATGCTTACAGAACTTTTAGATTGAGAAAAAGCCCCGAGAAAAACCCAGCTCAGTGTGTATCGAATATCACCTTTGTATTAACAGCGCATCCCACTGAATCCAGAAGCCCTGAGTGTATACTTATTTTTTCTCAAATCACAAATGCACTCATTAATATACTTGATGGTAATTCTGAGGCGTTAGCTCAACTCGAACATCTCATCTTACTTGCGATTAAAGTACCCATGGCTCGTGATAAAAAACCAGAAGTCGCCGATGAAGCGGCCTATATTTATTCAGTTTTACGCGAAGATATTATTAACGTACTTAGCCGTTATGCGAGTAATAACCAACCCGTCTATTTAAGTACCTGGGTTGGTGGTGATAAAGATGGGCATCCCGGCGTAACTGCAAAAGTGATGACAGAAAGTTTTAGCCTCTCAAGGGAAAGACTCATTGAAACAGCGTTGTCGTACGTTGATAGAACACAAAATGATCTCAGTATTATTCATGCGAAATTAAAAAGTTTAACCGCACTTTCTAATCACCTCAGGCAATTAAAGAATTTAAATCCAGGTGATGGAAAAAAAATCACCACACTTTACGCACTTCTCACAAAAGCTAAAAAACAATACTCAACCCTCGTTAGGTCTGACTCTCCCGGGCTAAAAGAGCTCAGTCGTCTCTTAGATCTATTTCCCGCTCTTGTTGTGCCCTTAGAACTTCGCGAAAGTAGTGATTTGGTTCAAATTGCAGCAGAAAAATCAACGGGTGAAATATTTAAAATGTTTACTCAAGTTAACAAACTCTCACGCGGGGCAAACCCCAGATGGTATGTAAAAGGATTCGTCGTTAGTATGACTGAATCACCAAAAGACATTCTAGCTGGCTTAAGCATAGTTAAAAAAACATTAGGCAAACCTGTAATTCCGGTGATTCCACTTTTTGAAAACAAAAAGGCATTAAATCTGGCCATAGAAATTACGTCACAGACACTTAAAAATAAAGAATTGCATTTAGCTTGTACGAAATTTTGGAACTCTACTTTTGAAATTATGCTTGGATACTCTGATTCAGCAAAAGAAAATGGCGCACTTTCAAGTCGCACAATGATTGGCCACGCACTTCACGAACTTGAAAAGACCGTACAAGGTTTCGGACTCATGCCTGTTTTTTTTCACGGTTCTGGAGGCAGCGTTGATCGTGGCGGGGGTTCAGTTGAAGATCAAGTCGCTTGGTGGCCAGATTCAGCACGATCAAATTTTAAAGCGACCATACAAGGAGAAATGATCTATCGAACTTTTGCATCTTCAGAAATTTTAAATAGCATCGTTCAAAAAATAGTCAACTGCGGATACAAAGAAGCAAAGCATCCCTCGACTCTAACAACCCAGAGTCTGATTTCTTTTTCAAATCAAGTGGCTGAGCATTATCGTAAACTTATTCATGATCCAAATTTTCTACAGATTGTCGAAAAAGCGACCCCCTACTCTTATCTTGATCAATTAAAAATCGGTTCACGTCCAACAAAACGCGCTGGTCAGCTTTCAGTAAAAGGTTTAAGGGCTATCCCTTGGGTATTGTGCTGGACACAAACAAGAATTCTTTTACCAGTATGGTGGGGTGTTGGCTCAGCGTGGGAGAATCTAAATAAAGAAGAGCAAGTACTCTTGAAAGAAACATTTAAGTCACATCCGCTTTTTAAAACGTTTGTAAAGTTAATGGCATTTACTTTGTCAAAAGTGGATTTATCAGTCGCATTTTCTTATTTGATGAATTCAAGCTTGGATAAAAAACTAATCGACTCAAGTATTATTGAGATTTCTAAAGAACATGAAAAGGCGATGAGATTTGTTCGCGCATTAAGTGGAGAACAAAATCTCCTGTGGTATAGACCATGGTTAGGCACAAGTATTAGACTCCGCTCAACCATGATACACCCCATGAATCTACTTCAGATCATAGCGTTAAAAGATAAAGACCCAAGCCTCTTGAGAGAAACAGTTACTGGTATTGCCAGTGGAATGCTCACCACAGGTTAATAATTGACTGCTGGAGGTTAAAACTCTAAATTTATGAGATGAAATATATAAAACAACTCATCGCATTTATTAAAGACGTCTCCAATGATGTGCGTATTCCCGATGCTGATAAAAAAATATTACTGGTTTTAATTGCACTCATCATTTCGCCTATTGATTTAATTCCTGATTGGATTCCCTTTTTTGGAATGCTTGATGACATCGTTATTTTAGGTGTTGTTTTAGATTATTTTTTCAATCATTTAGATCAAGTTATTCTGCTCTCACATTACCCCTGGGATATGAAAAGCTATATTCGAGTTCGAAAATTTGCACACATCATAACCTTTTTAACCCCCGATTGGATTAAACACAAAATCTGGAAATTCAAACCCTCCGTTTACTTGAAATAAGGTTAAATGAAATCCGCTCAAGCATTTCTCATAATCGCATCAATTTTTTTCGCACAGCCAGTTCAAGCGATTCCAAAGCCACTTTTTTATAAAGACCGAGAAACATTTTTGGTTGTGGATGACAAGTCAAAAACTCCTGTTTTTCGTGTTCTTAATAACACTGTAGCCAAAAGAAACATGGCCCTTACACTTAATTCGATTTTAAAGTTATCAAACTCTGAAATCCAAGTGACTCCTTACGTTGACATTCGCTTAGAAAAAATTATTTTAAAACCACTTAAAAACAATTCAGACAAAATTAGCATCACTTTACAAGTATCTGATAAAGAGTATGAAATTGAGCCAGAATTAAAAAGATCAGAGCTTTTAGCAGGTAAAAAAATTACCGTTAAGATTCCGCCAAAAGTTGATCAGGCAGCCATTTATATTTTAACTACCAAAAGTGAATTTACGCTGACCTATAAACCTACTGAAGACATGCTCTTAATTGACAATCTACTTGTAGATATAAAAATCGAGAATCGCATTACACCCAATGAAGATTCAGTTGAACAAATAAAATTTAAGGGAAAAGGTTTAAGGCAATAAGTAAAAATACACCTTATTGTTTTAAAATATTAATTTTAACTCTAAATTTAATCCTGGTGAGCCCTTAAAATCTAATGTTCTTGGAAAAGCCAAGTAAGGCACAATTGTGTAATGCAAAATATTTTGAAAAATCTTGTGGCTAAAACCAGTGGCTACAACATAGCGGTCTAAATGATAATTCGGACGACTAGATGATTCAAATATGAGTGAATAACCCTGTGACATAGAATCATTATAATCATAACCAATTCTGATACCATTGTTTGTAGAAAAAACATTTTCTCGATCTACATATTGTTCTTCATTAATGATTGTTAAAACTGCGGTTTTATACAAAGGAATATCTGTGTTGATCGAAAAGAACTCGCCTGCACCCGCGTAAGATCGCACAAAAAGTTCTGCTTCTGGGCGAATTGTAAAAAATGAATTTTCAGTTTTTGTTTTAAGTCTTAAAATGTATGAATGACGAACACCATCAAGAAATTCAACCCGAGGTTCAAACTCAGCAATGACTTGACCCAACTGTTGCGCAAGCCCCACACCACCACCATAATTTTGTCTAGAGGGTGCTGTCCTCACACGGTTTTTATTTACACCACGCACTTGTTCTTCATCTGATGTTGAAAATTTAAGCTGCCATTTTTTCTCAAAATTAGGTAAATGCAATCTCAGGTCAAGAAAAGGCTTATATGTAAATGCTCCGTTTTCAGCCCAATTGGCCTCACTGCGTAAAGTGACTTGAGTAAGATTTCTAAAACTTACATCTCTATTATTTTGACCAGACAACCCAACATCAATATCGGTTGCAAATTCATCGATTTTTTTTGAAATTTCAATATTACGCTCAATAAGAGTCTTAGGTTTTTTTTCGACTTCGACAACGGCAGCCGCATAAACACCTGAGCAAAAAAGCACTTGGGCCAGTACTAATATTAAGTATGTATAAACCGAGTATAACATTTATCTATTCGCTCTCCGCCTTCTTAAGAATCTTGTAGTCTTTTGTGACTCGTATTTGTATCTTAAGTCAGTGAATATGGGTAGCTTTTGGATAATTTTATCAATTCTCATTGTTGGCATCACCAGCAATGCTCACCAAGCCCATGAGGGTACAGTCCTTGGTACTATTGGGCCATTTTTTCATCAAACTCATTCCTTACGTTCAAAAAACCCGGCATATTCGCCCCCGCTTGCGGGCATAGGATTTCTCGCTGAAGGAGACCTTTACGATAGAGGCGGCATCGAAATTGGATTATTTTACACGCATAAAACTTACCAAAGATCTTCTGGGAATGCATTCATGGTAGAAAAGGTCCATAAAATATCAGTACCGATTGGATATAGGCATTGGTTATCAGACATTTTCTCAATGGGGTTTTTCTTTAATTCTATGTTTTCAAATGGCGAACCACAGACTATTTATAATGATATTGCTACGGGTGAAATCACATCTGCTCGTGAGATGGTCGAATCAGGGATTGAATATTCCATCCAGTGGGAAGTATGGACAAACGAAAAAATCGCAACAATTTTAGACGGACGTTATTGTTATTCATTGTCAACTAAACCAAATGAAGATGCCCATCAATATGGAATCCTTTTTGGTGTGAAATATATGATACAGGAAAAATAATGAGCACTTTAAAAAATCAACCCCGACACTTCATATGCTATCAGTGCTCAAATCCACTTCTTTTGTCTGACGAATTAGAAAAAAGTATTGAGTGCGACCGCTGTGGATACAACAATCATCGACTTGCAAGAAAATCTGCAAAATTGACATTAGCGTTTTCTATGACTGCACTGATATTTTATATTCCTGCAAATTTTTTCCCGTTTATGACTGTTGAACTTTACGGCAATAAAAATAGCTCAACAATTTGGAGTGGAATTTTATCTCTAGCAGAAGATGGTTCTTGGCCCATTGCTCTCATAGTTTTTTTAGCAAGTATGTTAATACCTTTTTTAAAACTCATTATTTTATTTTATTTATCGCTAACCGCAAATAGTGTGGGCAATCCCAAGTTTAAAACACGCCTTTACCACATCATTGAGGCAATAGGCAGATGGTCAATGTTAGATATTTATTTATTGGCTGTACTTGTCGCAGTCATGAAATTGGGTCATTGGACATCAGTAACACCTGAGGTTGGCTCCGTCTTATTTGCTTTTGTAGTTATATTTACCATGCTTGCATCTGATAATTTTGACCCTAAACTATTGTGGGATAAAGAAAATGAAAAAACAAGTTGAACAAAAAATAAAAAATATACGATCAAATTGGCATGTTTGGTTATTTCCAATTTTTGCCATACTGATTTCAGGCTGGCTCGTATTTGATCATTTTAATCAGGGCGGCCCGACTATTAAAATATTTTTTGACGATGCCTCTGGTATTCAAGCTGAAAAAACTCGAGTTCGTTATCGAGGTGTTCCCATTGGTACGGTCAAAAAGATTTCACTCACAAAAGATACAAAAGACGCAATTGTTTATATCAAGCTGACAAGCGATGCTGAGAATTTTGCTGTTGCCGGTTCAAAATTTTGGATGGTCATGCCTAAAGTCAGTGCCGCTGGCATTAGTGGCCTCGAAACAATTTTTGACGGCACTTACATTGCCGTAGAACCAGGGAACCCTGAGGGAAAAACCAAATTAGAATTTAAAGGGCAATTGAGTCCTGAATCTAATGATTCGTTAGAAAACACATCTGTTTATTTTATTGAGACAAGTAATGCAGAATCAATCTCTCCAGGAGATTCCGTCACATTTCGAGGAATCAAAGTTGGTTCAATAAGTAAAGTAGCCCTTTCTAAAACCGCGCAAGTGGCCGTCATACAGATTGATGTTCAAAATAAATACGTGAATCTCATTCGCACAAATTCTGTATTTTGGAGAAAAGCTGGAATCAAAGCAGATCTGGGTTTATTTAATTCAGAGATTAAGGTGAATTCATTTGATTCTATTATGCATGGTGGCATCGAATTTTTTACCCCAAATAATCCCGGCGCAGTAGCCAAAGCACAAAGCCGTTATCCACTTCATGGGGAAGCCCCAAAAGATTCAGGGAAATGGAACCCCCAACTTGAACTCTAATTTATTTGGAAGTACGCCATTGATATTTAACTAAGTCTATTTGATCTTCGGTTAAAAACTTAATGCCTTCTTTATACAAAATTCTTTTTTGACGAAGAAAATCAGGCGTTGACCAATGAAATGATATTTTCCCCTTAGAATTAATAACACGGTGCCAAGGTAGATTATGACTTTTAGAACATGAGTGAAGAATCCAAGAAACTCCACGAGCACCATGTGGTTTACCAGAAAGTTTAGCAATTTGCCCGTAGGTAGCCACCTTGCCTTTGGGTATTTTTTTGATCATTTTGATTACTTGTTTTGTAAAATCCGTAAGCATACTTATTATTTGTAGACTGACTACTTGCTCTATGACAAGTCAGCTGATAGTTTTTTTTATCAAGAACATTCATCCAAAGGAGAACTTCTATGAAAAAAAATCTATTTTTATTAATCATGACTGTCGCAATGAGCGTCACTGCAGTTGCTGCTGATACAGCAAAGATTCCTAATGATCCAAAGCATCAAGAAATGATGAAAGCATGGACTGCATACGCAACTCCAGGAGCTCCACATAAAATTCTAGCTGATATGGCAGGAAACTGGAAGTACACATCAAAATGGTGGGAATCTGCTGATGGAAAGCCTCAAGAATCAAAAGGCACAAGCAGCATGAAAATGATTCTTGGCGGACGCTTTTTGCAGCATGACACGAAAGGTTTAGCGATGGGCATGCCCTTTGAAGGTATGGGTCTTGTTGGGTACGATAATATTAAAAACAAATATGAAACCATCTGGCTTGATAATATGGGCACAGGAGTTATGCATGGCACGGGTGATTTTGATGCCGCAACAAAAACGCTTACTGATAGTGGCGAATTTTCATGCCCGATGAAAAAAGAGAGAAAATCTACCTACCGTGGCGAGTGGAAAGTTATCGATAAAAATAATATGACCTACACTATGCATGGCCCCGGCATGACCGATAACAAAGAATTTAAAATGATGGAAATGACTTATAAACGCGTGAAGTAACATGCTTTAGGCCGCTGTAATAGCCGTCAACGTCAACACATACGACAAGACGGCTTTCAGCGATTTCCAGTATCGCTAAGTCGGCTAAACTGTTACAGTATTGGAAATACTTTTCACTGTGAGGAATTACATTTGGCTAAGGATGATAATATTGCGTTGGCAGGAACAATAACCACAACAAAAGGTGGGGGTAATTACTCCGTCTTGCTTGATGGCGGAATCACGATTCTTGCCAAACTCAGCGGCAAAATGAAGCGCTTCAAAATTAGAATTGTGCCCGGAGATAAAGTTACCGTAACTGTTTCGCCTTATGATCCTACTCACGGATTCATCACACACCGAGAAAGATTTTAATGAATCAATCTGCACGTTGCCCGAATATGAATCATGGTCGCGCTCAATCACAAGTTTCATTTTGCCCCACTTGCGGTGAAAAACTGAACATGCCCCAACAACAAAGGTGTGATAACGACAAACACTTAGCGCGTAGAAAAAATGGCGATCGCCACTGTGTAGATTGCGGATTATTATTATCTAAATTATAAAATTCTTTATTTAAGCTTCTTTTTTACAAAAGTTAGATTTTCAGACGTAGACCGCACACGCAATATTACTCCATCAGAATTATATTCTTCAGATAATACACGCATCCGAGACCTTACTTCTCCAATCACTCCTTGAGCTGCGAATGGAACAAATAAATCTTCATCAATCATATTACTTTCAAAGTAAGACATAATGAGTTCACGTAAAGCCTTGAGATCTTCTTTACTTTTTGTAGAAATAAAAACCGCATCAGGATATTCCATTTTAAGTGTGGTTAAATCTTCTATCGTAAGAAGATCTTTTTTATTCAATATTAATCTACTAGGAACATCAGTAGCTCCAACTTCAGCTAAAACTTTTTGAGTAACTTCGAGTTGAGATCGAAAAGACGGATCCGCTGAATCAACTACAAAAAGTAAAAGTGAAGCACTTACCGCTTCATCAAGAGTTGATTTAAAAGATGCCACAAGGTCATGGGGTAATTTTTTAATAAAGCCTACGGTATCAGACATCAAAACCTTTGGCTGTGTTTCGGGGTACAGTGGGCGAATGGTTGTATCAAGTGTTGCAAAAAGTTTATCAGCAACGAGAACTTCACTTCCGGTCATGGCACGCATCAATGATGATTTACCAGCATTGGTGTAACCGACCAGCGCCACTGTTAATTCTTTTTCACGTCTTGCACGACGCTGTTGATGTTCATTACCTATAGATGCCAATTCAGTTTTTAGTTCTTTAATTCGATCACGAATTCTACGTTTATCAAGTTCAAGACTTGTTTCACCTGAGCCTTTACCGCCGATGCCCCCGCCTTGTCGTTCACTGCTACCTCCCGTTTCGCGTAAACGAGGAGCCATGTAATTAAGTTTTGCGATCTCAACTTGAAGTCTTGCTGCACGAGTGCGGGCGTGTCGTCCAAAGATTTCAATAATCACACCTGTACGATCAAGTACGGTGACCCCGACAGCACTTTCAAGATTTCTCAGTTGAGAAGGAGAAAGGTCACAATCAACAATGACAATTTGAGCTTGTTCACCAGTAAATTCAGGCTCGCTATCTGAGTCGTCTTCAGAATCGACCAACTCAGATTCATCAGCCTCTGCCGCTTCGGCGTCACGTTTTAGTGCGGCTTTATTTTTCTTTCTTTTAAAAGATGTAGATACTTTTCCGGAACCACTTGTCCAAAGGGCTAATTCAGCAAGCTTTCCCTCTCCGAGAACTGTCGCATATTTATCTGAACTTCTTTTTTGTCTTACTTGCCCCACGACCATGTAACCAAGTGTGGTTACAAGGCGCGTGAGTTCTTGAAGAGAACTTTCTAGATCCTCCACACTCAAATTTGGCGTGTGAATTGTAACTAAAACGGCGTTAGATTTTGATTGATTCGACATCGATCAACACTATCACTAAAGTGGCAAAAGGCCACTCAAGAAACTTATCCGCCCATTCGATACTTACAGGCATTTAGAACGACAGTTGCACGTGTGTATTCAGCTTGCGCACGTTTTATGCGAAGCGTGTTGCCAGATGAGAGTGCAGCAATTTGCTCATGGTAAGCTTTGGTATGAAGTTGTTTACGCTCAACAAGATTACATGTACTGGCTGATACCCAACTCACACAGCCCACATCACGAGAGTAGGTGCAGAAACTTTCAAAAAAACCATCACCGTCTCCGTCCCAAGCTTTTTCAAAATAATTATCTTCATTATCATAGGCCCAAGCATAACCTTGAGGTGTTCCACGTTGATTCCAATCCCAATAAAATACGCCGTAACCTTTTTGATTGGGAATATTATAAATGCTTTTCCATTTTTCGAAGCGTCCGTCAGCGTTGGCATCCCACGCCCATGTGATTCCGCCATCAGCTTCGGTATAACGATAGACAAAACCACCTGAACCATCTGGGTAAGTGTTAACTGAGTCTTGAAGGGCATTTGTCGCAAAATAAGCGTGAGACGAATTTGTCACTAGCATGATCGAAAAGATGAGGGTGATAGCAATGATTAACGATAAATTTTTCATGAAATTATACTCCTTATGAGAGGTAAATTACCGGTTTTGAATGATACTTGAGCAACTTATATGCCATGCACTGAAGTGAAGCGTTCGACACAATTATTGTTTTTAAGGGGTCTGGTGTAGGAGAGGGAAAGACTTAATCTAGAATTCAGATTAGATTGGGTATTTTTGTAAACCAAGTCCGCAATTTATTCACGAAAATGCTCAAACTCTAGTTTCATGTTGACTAGTATTTTCAATACCCATAACTTTTATTTAATGGATAACTTCATACGTCTAAGACATTTAAATCAAAAAGGCCTCGGCATGGCTGAGGCAATAATTGCCTCAGCACTTTTGTTAATTACCAGCCTTGGTGTGGTTAGTTATTTAAATTCAGCCAAACAATTAAACATGAAACTTGAAGGGCAGCCTGAG
>Ga0163151_10000614_pt1 | contig 62463 bp, 57 predicted proteins | sample OliLakLV19MP5IB2_FD_145596 | JGI IMG/M metagenome (GOLD analysis project Ga0163151, IMG submission 145596) | Freshwater microbial mat bacterial communities from Lake Vanda, McMurdo Dry Valleys, Antarctica - Oligotrophic Lake LV.19.MP5.IB-2 | ecosystem: Environmental > Aquatic > Freshwater >... | reverse complement strand
GGAGTGCCGCACGCCATGGCTTCAATAATAACAAGGCCAAATGGCTCGGGCCAATCGATGGGCGCAATCATTACAGTTGCGTTACCTAGAAATTCATTTTTTTCCGTTTCATTAATTTCACCGATGAATTCTACATGTGGTGATTTTGCAATTAAGGGTTTTATGAAATTTTCCCAATAATCCTCATCAGGGTAACCAACTTTTGCTGCGATCTTTAATTTTATTCCAGCGCGTCGAGTAATCTCAATGGCGCGATCAGGTCTTTTCTCTGGAGATATTCTTCCTAAGAAAGCTGCGTATCTTTGGGGTTTTGTATAAAGTGAATATAAATCTGTGGGAAGACCATGATGCACAGTTCCCTTCCAATTGAGCCATGGAAGGGGAATGCGTTGCGCATCTGATATAGAGACCACGGGGATTTCACTGAATTCTTGATAGAGTGGAATAAGTTGCGCAATATCAAGTCTACTATGCATGGTCGTTACTGATGGAATGTCATGTTCGCGTAGCAAAGAGTAATGAAGATAATCTAAGTGAAAATGTGCAATGTCGTATTCTGATTTTTCACGCTTAAGTTGTTCAAGCATGACTAATTGTGGAATAAGTGAACAATCATTTTTGCCTAATTGTCTTATTGCTTTTGCGCATGGTGAAACAAGTCTTGCAGCTGTAAGTGAGTCGCCACTGGCAAATAAAGTAACATCGTGACCAAGGCGTATTAATTCTTCAGTTAAATAAGATACTACACGTTCAGTGCCTCCGTAGAGTTTTGGAGGAACACTTTCAAATAATGGTGAGACTTGAGCAATTCGCATAGCGATGAGTATTTGCATAAAATATGCCTTAGTATTTTTACGGTATAAAAGTTCTGTACACGATTTTGGCGGCGTATTTGGGGCAAAAAGACTCATGAGGTGTGTCAGTTATGGGATAAAAATGGAATAAAAAAACTCGGATAGTTTGCTATCCGAGTCTTTATGTTTATGAGTATCTAAAATTATTTAGATTTAATCTGAAGATAAAATCTTTTCTTAGCAACAGGCTTTTTATCATTGCCGTTGTTAAAGAGTTGCACGTAAGCATAGTCCTTACAGCTTCCATCACCAAGATTCACCTGATCACAAGTTCCAGATGCCGTGAGCGTAAAGTTCGCAGCTTCTTGAGGTGTGTTGATGGTCATTACAAGTGGTTCAGCTTCTTCACCATCCCAACGAACAGCCCCTTGGAGTGGACCACTTCGAAAGAACACCTTTACCGTCAATGGATACTGAAATTTATAAGTATCAGTACCCTGTGGTTTTAGGCTGAGGTTATAAGAAATTTTTTCTGTCGCAACCAATGAAAGCTTAATCGGTTGTCGGCGTGAACCGAGGCTATAACCTGTAACTTCATTTTGCCCTATGAACAATGGCGCAGAAGCTGCCGGAGCATTTACGAGAGAAAAGTTTCTGCCAGCTAATGCTTTAAGAATTAATGGTTTGAGTTCACCTGGGTTTCTTACTTTTAAGCTTCCCATTTGATCAGCGAACAACATGCGATTGTACCATTCGTTGGCAGTCAATGCAGGGTGATTGCGGCTCAATCGCATTGCTTCGAGAGTTAAATCTGTCATTTTCCTAACACCCTCGCGGCCATACTGAGACATCGCAGCGTCAAGCATGTCTTTCATTGCGCCACCGTAGGCTTCGCCATCATCATGAACTTCGTTTGTTAATAAAAAACCAGTGTTATTGATGATACGTAAATCTTGGCTACCAGGAAATTCAGCGCCATTTGTAAGATCAGCAGTTACTAGTGCAGCAACAAAATCAGCCATACCTTCACTGAGTCCGCCTGTATCAGCGAGTTCTAAATTACTGCCCATCAAACGATCCATCACACCGTGACCTAACTCATGCCAAATAGTGAGATTGTCACGAGCATAGTTGGGTTGATCAGCTGAGTACGTTGTAAAGTTAATGGTATCTTCGGTGTAATAGGCGTTATCACGCATCTCAATATCAGGGTCAAACAAGAATGCATTAAATGGTCTAGTGGATAATTCAGGATCCACCATGCCATTATTTTGTAGTGATTCCATCAAAGTATTAATGGCGTAGTAAACTTGTAATTCGTCAAATCCATCATTGATGTATTCAACGGGATTATGATCAGCCAATCGACGTGCAGCTCTATTTAAAGCTTCATCAGCTGAGAAAAGAGGTTTGCCTTGAAGACCAGCTTTAGGAAACATTTCATAAACTTGCTGTCCTTGAAACGTTACAACTTGCCAATCAAAGCGCAAATGCGCCGAAGGTAGTGGTGTAAAATTCAAACCAGTAAGTTGTTTAACATCTGGGTGCAAGCTGATAGTGGCGTACTTTCCATCAAGCATGAGTCCTGAGGTGAAGTTGTTTTCTACGAGCGGAAGAGTTGCCAATACTTTTGCAGCGGCTCGCTTAACGATATCCATTGACCAATAACCTTGTGCTTGGCCTTGGGCTGTTTCAGCGAGAATGGGGTTATAGTACGGTGATAAATACCGTTTGTTTTGTAGAAGTTGATAAGGATTGCCCGAAGTGCGTGGAATATAATTTTTCACGTACTTTAATTCAGCTCGTACCCGTGGCTGAATTTCTTGAACAGTTTCAGCTTGCTCATAAAATCGATAGACTTGAGCGGGTATAGATATTTCTTTGGCTGATTGATCTGCTTGAGGATATTCCTCATAAGATTGACTGGTTACTTTATTTTGTTTTAAAGAAATTTTAATCTTATGAACACCGCGACGAGCTTTTACATTTACGAATCGAAGAAGATCGTTGTTCTCCCACATGTCATTCCATTTTAGAGATTTGATCATGGAGTCTTGCGTAAGCATCACAGTATCGGTGATAAGTTTTGTAGTATCTTGTGAAGACATTATTCTAGCTGGAGGAACAAGGTTTCTTATCGGTGCTTCAACCATGGCTTCAATTTGAATAGCATCACCAGTTTTCAGATCAGTCCAAATTCTAAGCTGACGGCCATTGATAGGAATGCCCGCTGAAGTTTGCGCGAGCATCAAAAAATTACTGTTTGCCAGTGGAGTTTTTTCTACCTGCAGAAAATCTGCTTTAGATAAATTAAAACCTGTTTTTGCGTTGATAACGCTTAAGATGTGAGCCATGTCAGACTGGCGATCTTCAAAAAGCGTCCATCGAACCCATTTGGATTCTCCTGCATAGGCAGTAAATGTGAATGCTAAAATTAAAAATGATATGAAAATATGTTTCATTGGTAACCCTCCCAGGCGGCTATAAAATGCTTTATTGGCCACGGTGTCAAAGTAAAGTTACCTGAAAAAACCTGTCAAATCCTGGGGGGAGCTACAAAGGCATACTTTTCAAGTTTGCAACCCGAAGCGGTTTGAATAATGATGATTTTTGGAGGCATCAACTGTGTTGCAAAAGATTTTTGAACGAGAAGGTTTTCATTGGCTCGATATTGTAGATCCAACACAAGAAGAGCTTGATCAGATAGCACAAAACTACTCTGTTACTGCACTAGCTATTCAAGATTGCCTTGAGCCCGAACATCTACCAAAAATTGAAAAATATGATGAATCCACTTTTATAATCGTGCGTGCATTTGGTGACAAAGCATTTGAAGACCCCACTGCCGATACGGTTCAAGATCTCACCCGTAAGGTGGCAGTATTTTATAGTCCCAAATTTTTAATTACCATTCACCGTAAAGAGATGTCTTGTCTTTCTGCTGTTAAAGAAAAATGGACTAAATCTCGTGCACACCCTAAAGACATACATCTTTATATTTTGGTCGATCTTTTAACAGAGGTGATCTGGTCATATGAACCAGCACTTGAGAAGGCTGAAAATTTTATTGATGATTTTGAAACCAAAATTTTTAAGCGCCAAGCGCAGCCTGATTTAATAGAGGAACTTTATTTTTTAAAACGAAAGATCTCGATCATTAAAAAAATGCTTAGACGCATTCTCGATGTGTCACATAAGTTAGAGTTGACGACAAAACATACCGAACAATTAATTCAAAGTTTACGTGAAGATGGAGATCGATTATTTTTCTTTAGTGATCAATTAATGGAGAGTATCGATAACCTTTTAAGCGTTAATATTTCTTTAGGCACTCAGCACACAAACGATACAGTTCGAGTACTCACATTGTTTTCAGTTTATTTCATGCCTTTGACATTTATTGTTGGAGTTTACGGAATGAATTTTAAGTATATGCCAGAACTAGAAGAAAAATGGGGCTACCCTGCAGTTCTGATTTTCATGGCGATTGTAACTCTTAGTATTTATTTTTGGTTTAGACGAAAAGGTTGGATGAAATAAACCTTTGAAAGTTCACCCATTCACATGCCCCAATTCTTTTAAAATAGCATTACCTAAAACTTCAACTTTCGTGGGGCCAAAACCATAGACTTTGATCAGCTCACTTAAATTTCTTGGATTTTTATTTGCTAGATCCACGAGTGTACGATCGCTAAATACGATAAATGCAGGTATATCATTTTCTTTTGCATACTGCCTGCGCCAATCTTTTAACACAAGTTTACGTGCTTCTGCTTGAGGACTCTGTGTCTCATGGTTTGGTTTTTTTGCAGATTTCTTTTTAGAAATTTTCTGAGTACTTGTGGCGTGCACTTCGTTTTGTTTGGGGCGATCAACTACCATTGGTGATTGTGGAGCGCATACATCACAGTGACCACACTCATTAATACGTTCTGAATCTTTAAAATAGGTAAGAATTCCTGCGTGACGGCATTCACCACCTTCAGCAAAAAGTGTTATCGCATTGAGTGAATCCCATCGGCGTTCAATAACAGAGGGGCTCGCTTTAGATTGCTGAATAAAGAACGATTGAAGCCCTTTATCTTTTTTTGAATAAAGTAAAAGACAACGTGATTCTATACCGTCTCGGCCAGCTCTTCCCATTTCTTGGTAAAAAGATTCAATATTTGCTGGCATTTGAAAATGCACAACAAGTCTCACGTCAGGATAATCAATTCCCATTCCAAAGGCATTGGTCGCAGCGAGAATTCTTAAATCATGATTATCAAGTTTTTCTTGAATTGTGTTTCGAGTCTCAGCATCAAGACCAGCATGATAATAACCCACACCTTTGAAATCACTACTAAGCATTGCCGCTAAATCTTGAGTTAATTGGCGCGTACCACAATATATAAGTACACGACCAACAGGAGTTTTCTTTAAGGCATTTTTTAAGAACTGAAATTTATAATCATCGCCTGTACAGGTCTCAACCTGGTAAAAAAGATTGGGCCTATAAAAACCATGAACATGTTTATCGGGGTTTCTCATTTCGAGTTGTCGCCCAACGTCTTTAAGAACTGTTGGAGTCGCAGTTGCAGTAAGTGCTAAGAGCGGTACATCAGGGCGAATTTGTCTAAGTAATTTAAGTTTATGATAGTCTTCTCTAAAGTCAGGCCCCCATTGAGAAACACAATGGGCTTCATCAATTGCAAAGAGAACAATGTTTTGTGTTTTAATCCACTCAGCAAAGCCGGGGTTTTGTACACGCTCGGGTGAAAGATAAAGCACATAGGGCCCTGCTTTTTTAATTGCATTGAAAACTTCACGTTTATCGTCGAGATCTTGACTTGAATGTAGACAGCCTGAATTTATCCCTATTTTTTTCAAAAGCCTGACTTGATCTTTCATGAGTGCAATAAGTGGTGAGATAACAACCACGAGCCCATTTAGTTCAATGGCGGGAAGTTGATAACAAAGAGATTTGCCACCACCGGTGGGCATTACCGCCAATGCGTCTTTTTTTGAAAGCACTGATTTTATAATGTCGAGTTGACCTTTTCGAAAAGATTGAAGTCCAAATCGGTTTTGAAGTAATTCATAAAGATGTGCGTCTTTGGTAGTCAATCGCTGCTCCAGTTGAAGATATTTTACATTCGAATTGGTCGATAATGCAATCAGGTCAAGCTTAAGGTTTCACACACTCTTCTGGGTAAGGAGATACGTAAGGTTTTAAGAGTGGAATTCCAAAATTAGCATAAAGATCATTTAAGGTGGCATCTTCATTCTCTAAAGTTTTATCTAAGTTCTTTTTATCAATTTTATAAACAACTGCTCCACCCGCAACAAGGCCACCTGTGACGCTCATAACGAGCCCTTTTGCTCCCCACAATTTTTTTAAATGTCTGAGAACTGCTATACCAATTTTTGTACCTTCTGTGGCTCCGGTAAAATACAAAGCGGTTTTTGTAACAATAGAAATTTCACCAAGCATTGCACCCCACATGAGAGTGCGCAAAAATTGCATTTTTAATTTATCGTTTTGGCCAAAACAATCATCCAGTGCCACAGTAAACCAGATGTTCTCTTGCATCTCAGGCAATGCACCTTTTTTAAGATGTTTAAACGGTGATTCTGAGGCTTCATGTGCTGCAATCATTCCTACGTGAATAGCGTGAGAGAGTTTGTCGAAGTTTCGGCATAAGAGCATGGCATCTTCGTAAATCATGACGTCTCTTGGACAACTTGGTTTTAAAGCCAGAGTCGCAAAAGCGTTATTCGTAATTAAACTGAATGTAATGAGAATTAAGAGAAATTTCATCGATATCCCCCTGCATTAGGAGTTATTGATATGCCGTGTTAAAGATTTTTTGGCAAGAAAAAAGGGCGACCTCGTTAAGAGATCGCCCCCAAGTAATGTCTCAATTATTGAATCAGTGTCTTTACAGCGTCATACGCGTTTATAGTACCAAACCCAAATGTGTTATTTGGAATCTTATCACCCGTAACACCGCCACATGTTTCTGTTGAAGTCTTGGGTGTTGCAGTTTTGCGAATCACATTGCTTGTGGCGGTTGTGTTTCCAATGAGAGCGGGTTTTGCTGACCACATAAGGGCTACGAGTCCCACAACATGTGGACCTGCCATGGATGTTCCATCCCATGTGGCGCCTGAATAACTACTTCCAGGAATAGCAGAAACAATTCCTACTCCAGGAGCTGTAATATCAGGACCAATGCCACCATCAAATTTTGATGGACCACGACTTGAGAAATAAGCGATGCGACCATTTCTGTGGTTATGTGCACCCACTGCAAGTGTGGCCAATGTGAAATGCGCCGGAGGAGCAGCAATGGTTGAACAACCAGAGCCTTCGTTTCCAGCAGAAACTACAACCATTAAACCTGCAACGTTTAGAGCTTCAACAACAGGAAGCATTTCTCCACCTTCACAACCTTCATCGGGAGGACATCCCCATGAATTGTTAATCACGTGAGGAGCTTTTGCAGGAGCACCATCAGTAAATGGGTTTCCACCTTGTGGATACGGAGCTAAGAAATATTGAAAACATTCAATGTACGTTGTGGGTCGGCCAACTCCGCGCTCCATATTGCGACAGCCCATCCATTGTGCGCCTGGTGCCATCCCGATTTTACGAGTGGCTCCGTCATCACCGACGATGGTTCCGACAGTGTGAGTTCCGTGTCCGTGGTCATCACAGGGAGCTTTGCTGTTAAATCCACAGGGATTTGTTCCGGCGGCGAGTGGTTTATGAATGGCATCATGCCAGTTGTAATTATGATTTACGCCGTTAGGTGAGAAACCACGATAGTGTGTTTTCAAAGCCGGGTGATCCCACTGAATACCGGTGTCTTGACCTGCGATGACTATATTTTTTCCGGTGATTCCCAGTTCTTGCCAAACTCTTTCTGCACCAGTGCTTACGATGTTGCCTTCAGTAACAGCGGTTAAACTTTCGGATTTACGTTGAGCGAATTTATTGAAAATATCATTTGAAGGCATAAATTTATTTTTGATTGCAGGGTTGTTGATAATCTTTCCAACATCTGCGCGTCCTGTTAATTCAGAAACGAGTTCAGGTGTAGCTGATTCAAGTGCTATCATGTTGAGAATGTAGAACTGCTGATACTCAAAACCTCTTTTTGCAAGTAGCGAAACGAGCTCTCTTTGACTTTCCATGGCCGTCTTACGAAGTGCATCATAAACTTGTTGGCCACGCACTTCTTTGGGCGCATTGAGGTTTACAAAGCTCAGATCGGCTTGCTGTTTCAATATGACCAAAACTGGGAATTCACCCATTGTATTGAGCATTTGACTTTTGATAGATACGCCAATCTTCTGCGCCATCTGTGGCGGAGTCGATGCTTGAAGCGTGAAGCTAAAAAATAGAGTTGCTATAAGAATTACGAAAGACTTAGTCAATCCTTGTGTCATTGCCTTCCCCCCATGAAAGGTTTAATTATTCCAATATTAAACTAGCCTTTGGTGGGGGATGACAAGGGTATAATGTAATTATTACTATTATTTACCCGCCTGACGTTCAGTTTTCTGCGTGTGGCCATTAGCTGATTTATCGTTTGATCCATGTTCATCGTGAAATTGCTCAGCTTCAGTTGAGTGAGACAATGCTGATGTAGAAGCTTGTCCGCTCGTGATGGTCATGAGCACCTGATCGAAATAACCAGTGCCTACTTCGCGTTGATGGCGTGTTGCCGTGTAGCCGAGTTTTTCACTGGCGAATTCTTTATTCTGAAGTCGTACATAAGCGGGCATTCCCTCTTCTTTGTACTGACGAGCAAGATCAAATGTTTCCATGTTAATCAAATGCCAACCGGCTAATGTAATGAACTGAAATTTATATCCCATTTGACCTAATTCTTTTTGGAACGTTTTGATTGTCGCAGCATCAAGATTGCGCTCCCAGTTAAAAGAAGGTGAGCAGTTATAGGCTAAAAGTTTTCCAGGAAATTGTTTATGAATTACTTTTGCGAACTCTCGAGCTTCTTCAATATCGGGCTTTGAAGTTTCAAACCACAAGAGATCAGCATACGGAGCGTAGGCAAGACCGCGAGCGATGGTGGTTTCAATTCCAGCCTTTACGTAAAAATATCCTTCGGGCGTTCTTTCGCCGGTTAAGAAGGGGCGATCTGCGGGGTCGATGTCAGAAGTTAAAAGCGTTGCACCTAAAGCATCAGTGCGAGCAATGATAACAGAGGGTACATCGAGTACATCTGAAGCTAAGCGCGCAGCATTGAGTGTGCGAATGAATGAGGATGTGGGAACCAAAACTTTTCCACCTAAATGCCCGCATTTTTTCTCAGAAGCTAGTTGATCTTCAAAGTGAACGCCAGAAGCTCCGGCTTCAATCATGGATTTCATCAATTCAAACGCATGAAGTGGCCCACCAAAACCTGCTTCGGCATCAGCTACGATGGGAGCATACCAGTAGGTGCCAGATTTACCTTCGGCTCGGTTGATTTGATCAGCACGCATAAGAGCGTTGTTTAATCTTTTCACCAGTTGCGGAACACTGTTTGACGGATACAAACTTTGATCAGGATATGTTTGACCAGACATGTTTGCATCGGCGGCTACTTGCCAACCGCTCATGTAAATGGCTTGGAGTCCGGCTTTCACGACCTGTACAGCCTGAGCTCCGGTGAGACAACCTAATGTTGGAACATAAGCTTCTTTATGTAGGAGTTCCCAGAGCCTTTCAGCACCAAGTTCAGCAATTGTGTATTCTACTTTTATCGACGCCTGAAGTTTTAAGACTTCCTCTGCGGTGTAGGGTCTTTTAATCCCCTTCCAGCGCGGATCAACATCCCACAGTTTTTGTAGCTCCTGAGCTTGCTGAGAATTTGTTTCCGTCTTCATTTTTGCTACTCCTGTTTCAAGGTTGATAATCGAATTCTTAATTTAAATATTTATATGCGGGAATTGTCAAAAACTCTGCGAAGGTTGGGTTCAAAACCAGACCATCTATAATTTCGACTGTTTCTCTAAAGCGACCCTGATCAATTCCGCCGAGTTTTTCTAACTCTTCATGACGCAAAGTTTGATAAAGAGCTGGTGTAATAGTGCGCCCATCATCAAGTTTGGCTTCATTTTTAATCCATTGCCAAAGTTCACTGCGTGAAATCTCAGCAGTTGCCGCATCTTCCATAAGATTAAAAATACCTACCGCTCCAACGCCTCTAAGCCACGATTCGATATATTGAAGTGCGACGCTGATATTATTTCGCAAGCCACCTTCGGTGATTTTTGCACCCGGAATATTAAAATCAATGATCTCAGGGCCTTTGATGTGAACTTCATCGCGCTGGCGTGTTTTTTGATTTGGTTTGTCTTTAAGTACATTATCAAAAATCTGTTGCGCAACGGGCACAAGGTCTGGGTGAGCTACCCATGTTCCGTCAAACCCATCAGTAGCTTCGCGAAGTTTATCTTCACGTACTTTACTCATTGCTATTTCGTTGATCTGAGGGTCTTTGCGGCTGGGAATAAAAGCTGCCATACCACCAATGGCATGAGCCCCACGTTTATGACAAGTTTTTACGAGGAGTTCAGTATAGGCGCGCATAAAAGGTGCGGTCATTGTGATTTGTGCACGATCAGGAAATATAATTTCTTTGTTTCTTCTGAATTTTTTAATAGCGCTAAAAATATAGTCCCAACGACCTGCATTTAGCCCGGCCATGTGATCGCGCAATTCAAAGAGAATTTCTTCCATTTCATATGCCGCTAATATTGTTTCGATTAAAACAGTGGCGCGAATGCTGCCCCGTGAAACTCTTAAAGTGTCTTGTGCAAAATTAAAAATATCATTCCAGAGACGTGCTTCAAGATGGCTTTCCATTTTAGGAAGATAAAAGTAAGGGCCTGAGCCACGTTTGAGAAGTTCTTGTGCATTGTGGAAAAAATAAAGGCCAAAATCTAAAAGGCTTGCCGAGATGGGTTTTCCATCGATGAGAATATTGTTCTCAAGGAGATGCCACCCCCGTGGGCGAACAAGGAGTGTCGCGATTTTGTCGTTGAGCTTATAAGATTTTCCTTCAGGACTTTGAAAACTCAGAGTTCTCCTTACGGCTGCTTTTAAATTTAATTGTCCGTCGATTATATTTGCCCACGTAGGTGAGCAGGAGTCTTCAAGATCGGCCATGAAAATTTTTGCACCCGAATTAAGAGCGTTGATCATCATCTTACGCTCTACAGGCCCTGTGATTTCAACACGGCGATCTTCAAGATCTGCGGGTGTCGTTGCTACTCTCCATTGACCTTTTCTGATTTCTTGAGTTGATGTTAAGAATGTCGGAAGCTCCCCTTTATCGAGGCGAAGCTGACGATCAATGCGTGAACGTAAAAGTTCGTCACGAACTGGATTAAATTTGCGGTGAAGTTGAGCGATAAAATCAATGGCGTCAGAAGAAAAAATTTCCTGGTACTCAGGATTCATGTTTCCAAGAATCTCAATATCATCACTTGCTACAACACCGACCATTAACCCCTCCTCTAATACCGTTGTGGATGATAGAGGTTACTTAAGCACACTTGCAAATGAAAACAGTGTTTGTTGCGCCATGTTATCCCCAGCTTATTGTTTGTACTTTATCAAAGTCGGTTTCCAGTAGATTATCGCGACATGAAAATCATCTCTTGGAATGTTAATGGAATTCGCTCCGTAGCGAATAAAGGACTTTTGAATTGGCTTTCAGAAGAATCGCCCGATATTTTATGCGTGCAAGAAATTAAAGCTGAGCAAGCAGTACTGGATCCGATTCTAATTACCCCTTATGAATATAACTCGTATTGGTTTTCAGCTCAGAAAAAAGGCTATAGCGGGGTTGCGATTTACAGCAAAGAAAAACCAATTGATGTTTCTTATGGCATTGGTGATGCGCGTTTTGATTCAGAGGGGCGCACTATTACAGCTGAGTTCAAAAAAATAATAGTTATCAATTCTTACTTTCCTAATAGTCAGCGCGATCATGCACGATTGGGTTACAAAATAGAATATTGTGATAAATTTCTGCAGTACGTAGAGAAGTTGCGTAAATCAGGAAAGGGTCTTGTAATGTGTGGTGATTATAATATCGCACATAAAGAAATCGATCTTAAGAATCCAAAAACTAATATGAACAATGCAGGTTTTTTACCCGAAGAACGCTCGTGGATGGATAAGTTCGTGGCCAGCGGCTATGTCGATACTTTTCGTGAGTTTTGTAAAGAGGGCAATCAATACACGTGGTGGAGTTATCGCCCCGGTGTACGGGAGAAGAATATTGGTTGGCGGTTGGATTATCATTTTGTAAATAGTGAGTTCATGCCCAAGGTGAAAAACAGTTACATTCAATGTGAAACAATGGGAAGTGATCATTGTCCAGTCGTGATTGAGCTTGGAATTTAGATTTCAACTGCAGTCTCTCGTCTAGTTTTTAATTTCACGTGTGTGTAGCGAAGCATATCCTTTAGAAATTTCTATGAGTTACCGAATTAATAATCTGGAAGTAGTGAAGATATCAATTAGATACTCGACCAGGAGGACATCATGTTCTTGAGACTAGTAGTATTTGCTTTGCTACTAAATACACCCTCAGTTGTGCTTGCTACATCATCATCTGAAAGATGGTCGTTGGCATTATTCGGTGGTATCGTAACTGATAAGCAAGATGATCTTAATTCATTAATTACTAGGGCCAACACTCGTGTGGGTGGAATCAGCACTCCACAATTCACAAATGCCTACGAAATTGGTGCGTACATTCAACGTCGCATAACGGGTAGCATCGTGGCCATTCAAGTTCGTCCAGGATATTTTTTCAATTCAACTACTGGTACTGGTGGATCAGGCTCAGCCGCGGGTACATATTCTTACAAAGTAAACGGATATTCAGTCATGCCACTTATCAAGCTCTATGTTTTAGAAAGTAAAACTGTAAAACTTTTTATTCAGAGTGGTATCGGATGGGGCACACTTGCTGGTGAGATCCAAGAAGCTGGTGCAACATCTAAGTTCAGCGGTAATAATTTTGGTTTTCAAGGTGGCGTGGGTGTTGACTGGTGTTTTGGTTCAAAGAGCCAACATTGCCTTATCACTGAGGGCAACATGCGCTACATGTCTATTGAACGAAATATGGTTTCTGAAACCTCAGGAACATTTGGTTCAAATAGCGTGTCACAAACAGCTAGAGGTAAAGAGTTAGAGATCGATAGCCACGATTTAGCCACTACGATGTCTGGCATACAAGCCATCGTTGGTTATAAATTCGCGTTTTAAAGCACAAGCCGACTGCACAAAAAGAATTTCAAAAAGCCATCTCAATGACTGAGCTGGCTTTTTTATTTTAATTTTAAAATATTTTTATAAAGAACGACGTCAAAACCCCCAACAAAAATATCATTTACTTGAAGACACGGGGCTCGCAGGGTACCTGATCGGCCAATAATAATTTTCAAAATTTCTTCATCTGTGGGTGTATCTTTTTTAATATCATAGGAAATAACTTTCTTGCCCATCACGCCAAAAACTTTTGACGATTTTTTTGCAAGTTTAAGAGCGTCGCGCGCAGAAATCGGATTTTTCCGCACGTCGACACTCTCATAAGATACATCATGTTGACCCAGGAAACTCCTAGGTTTAGCGCAACCGCTTCAGGCTCGCTCGAAAAAAGTAATCTTCATAACTGACAATATTAATATTTTATGAGGCATGGCAATCACAAATTTACTGATCTAAATCATCGGGGGAGAACTCAAAACCCTTCCATTGCACTAGAGGTGTGGCCGTGTCAGATACTTTGATATTAAATCCCGCATAACTATAAACAGTGCTAAAGCCGCTAAATACGTCTGGTTCAGTTCGGGTTTGATGAACAAGTGCAGCTGGTATGGTAGCGTGCGTATTGATGTTTACAGTTCCACCGGGCTTTACCAAAAACTTCACATCACTGATATGGTTGCCATCAGCGTTTATATAATCCCCAGTTAATTTTATCCCATCAACAGATCGAATTGGATACTGAGGGCCTGATGGCGGCAGCAAATAGTTGGCTCCCTTAGGCATGTTGGTTCTTCTTTCGAAAACCTGCCCTGTTCCTTGTCTTGTGTTTCTAAAAACAAAACCAACAGCATAATCTAGAGTGTTTTTAATTTGGTATGAGTCAAGCATAAAGCTATTTTGCGGATCTACAGCGACGTTGCTATCCACAGCAGGAGATCTAGTAATTTCAAGTGTAGGGTGGCGATCAAATAAAATATTAATTGGAAACTGGCGAGTAGCAGTCGAGCCGGTTATATTTGCAAACACTACTTCAAGTCGACATGTGAGTTTTTTGGGAAGCACGTTTAATCCGGGAAAATCTTCTTCTGCTATACGAAAACTAAAAGGATGGTCTGTTTCGTTGAGATTTTTACCTTCGATAACTTTCGGGCCACAGTGAAGGCGCTGTGATTGAACTTTTGTTTCGTCATTGTTTTGACTGGTGAAGTTTATTTGGGGGCCGAATTGTGGGTCATCTCTTTTAAGATTAATAATTTCAGAATTTAGTCCATCTAGCGAAACATCAAGTGAGCTTGCATTAATATTGGGGCCTTTATCAAGAATGGGATTTTGTTTTTTAGCACAACCAGAAGCGAGCAGGGATGTGGCGATAACCAGTGATAGTAAAATTTTATAAAACATTTTTACCTCCAAAGTAATATGCTCATTGATGTAAAAAAAGCATCAAATGTGCGGGTTTTGAAGATACTCGATGCAAGTTTTTTAGTTAGCGAATGGGCTAATACGTGATCGTGGGCAATTGTGTCCGATTAGCGGATGTTTTTTTCTAAAAATTCCAAAGAGCGGACGCCGAACCAACTGTAGGCTTCGCCGTCAATAATGGCTGAGGGGTTGGGGAGGCTTGATAAGTCGTCTTGTTTTTTTGCAAAAGGAAATGGTTCTGTAGAGCAGAGGAGTAGAGTTTTAAGGGGGTTGTAGTCTTCAAGTTTTATTTCAGGGTAGGCCGTTGAAAAATCAATCATATGCCCGGCTAAACCTAAACGTTCAAAAACTGATCCGATGAAGGTTTGCTTTGATACCGCCATCCACGGATTTTTCCAAATCAGATAAATGAATTTTGCGTCATCAATTGTGGGAGATTTAAGCCATTTCATAATTCCCGGAATTTCTTCAAGAGTTCTTGGCTTTGGTTTATGTGTTGAGATTTTTTTCCAGCGATCGGCTATATCTTCAAGTTTTTTATTTTTAAATTTATCGGCCATCATTCGACAATCCCGCTCTACATCACTGACAGATTTAATATGGGTGACGATATAAGGAAGTGGTGATTCATCAGCCATGGCTTTAGGGTTTTCTTCTTGATCAAGTAACAAAAGATCAGCGCCTAGTTCTTTAACTTTGTCCCACTTAATATCTTTTGTTCCACCAACAGCAGGAATTTTTGAAACCTCTGGTTTTGGATGAATACAAAAACGCGTGCGTCCTACAACATCAACACCCGCTGCAATAAGAGTTTCAGTCCAAGACGGAATCATCGAGATCACTTTCATATTTGGAATTTAACGTGGCTTACGGTGAAGCACAAGAAGAACACAAAGTGCAAAGCCTCTTGGCGCTCTAGTTTTTTGGAGATTATCTGATATGAAAAGTAACGGTTGTTTTTCATATCTAACTGCTATTGTAGTTTCTTAAACTTCTCAGTCGCTTCAATCAGCGCATTAATAATCCCCGGTTCATCGGCGGCGTGGCCTGCGTCGTGAATAATTTTAAACTCAGCTTCGGGCCAAGCTTTGTGTAGATCCCACGCATTTTTAATGGGGCAGACCACATCGTATCTGCCGTGAACAATCACCGTTGGAATATTTCTAATTTTATCCACATCATCTACAAGCTGATTTTCATTTTTAAACCAACAATTATTTATAAAGTAATGACACTCAATGCGAGCGATCGATACGGCCATGTGCTCTTCACCAAAAGAGGCAATGACTTGAGGATCAGGTAATAATTTAATTGTTGATCCTTCCCATACACTCCAGGCACGTGCAGCTTCAACGCGTACTTTTTCATCGGAGCTTGTAAGCCTCCGATAATAAGCTTTCACCATTTCGTGGCGCTCATCAGGGGCAATGGGTTTAATATAATCTTCCCAAAGATCAGGAAAAATTAAATCGCAACCTTTTTGATAAAACCAATTGATCTCTTCAGGTCTGCAAAGAAAAATTCCTCGCAAAACTAAACCACTTACAGATTGTGGATGGGTTTGTGCATAAGCAAGTGCAAGTGTGCTGCCCCATGAGCCACCGAATACAACCCACTTTGAAATGCCAAGTTGGTTTCGAATTTTTTCGATGTCATCAACTAAATGCCATGTGGTGTTTTCTTCTAAAGACGCATGAGGAGTACTTTTGCCAGCACCACGTTGGTCAAAAAGTACAATGCGGTAATGTTTTGGGTCAAAAAATCTGCGGTGTTTTTTTGATAATCCTGCGCCGGGGCCGCCGTGCAAAAATAAAACTGGTTGTCCCTCAGGGTTTCCTACTTCTTCAATATAAAGCTCATGGAGTGGTGAAACTTTGAGCCGTTGGGTTTTATAGGGTTCAACTTCGGGAAATAAATCGCGCATAAGTTCTCCTTTAACGCGTGTCGACATAAAGCTCGGTCTTATCTTTGCAACGCCGCAGATTTTGATGTACGCTTTTTTTCGGAATCAATCAATAACCGTGTCACTTGCTCAAAAATATTTGAGTCAAGTTACATGTTGGAGGAATCATCTTATGTCATTTGCACTGTTTACTTACGGTGGTTTAATTTTCTTACTCAGGTGGATTCACTTTTTAGCGGCCTTCACTTGGATCGGAATGCTTTATTATTTTAACTTTGTTCAGGGTCCGTATTTTGGCGAAGCGGATGCTTCAAGTAAATCCAATGCGATTCAAAAATTATTACCTCGCGCTCTTTGGTGGTTTCGTTGGGGTGCAATGTTCACCATGATTTCTGGCGTTCTTCTTTTTGGAATGAACGGAAATTTTGATATGCACAATCCACAAGCACTTTTAATTTCAATCGGTATGCTTATAGCGCTTGTGATGTGGTTTAACGTTTGGTTTGTCATCTGGCCTGCGCAAAAAGTTGTTATACAATCAGCAACTCAAGCAGCATCAGGTGGGCAGCCACTTCCTGAAGCAGCAGCACGTGGTGCTCGCGCATTAGTAGCCTCACGTACTAACGTACTTTTCTCAGTACCAATGTTGTTTTTTATGGGATCCGCATCACATTTAGGCGTGCAGATTTCAGCGACCGCTAACACTGGTATGTTGATGGGTGTGCTCACTTTGATCATCGGAGCACTTGAATTTAATGCGCTTAAAGGAAAGCTTGGTCCTTTGACTACCGTAAAGGGTGTTATCCACTGTGGCCTTGCACTCACAGTGGTTATGTATTTGATTGTAGAAGTATTAACTAAATAACGATGATGTAAAAACGGCATCTTCGGGTGCCGTTTTTTGTTTCACTCTCCAGTGCTCTTCTAAGTCATCGAACCAAAACATTTTTTATTTGGCATGCTCAAATCACATACACTCCGCAGATTTATTACATATTGTTCATATGTGGATTTGCCTTTATTATCCAGCCCATGAAAACAAAAACATTTGCTATAACCCTTGTGGTTCCCATGTTGTTAGCTGCTTGCGGCGATGGTCAAAAAGGACACAAAAGTACGTCCAATGACAAAGTTTCAGTTAATAATACTGAGAAGGCGATCGATCTTAGTAAACCTCAAAGAGAGTGTACTGAAAAAGAATTTGATCGTTTTGAATTTAAAGGTACTAAAATTGAAATTGGTCAAGTCCCTGCGGGCAAATATGAATTTCGCAGTGGAGAAGTATACATTCATGCTTCGAATGGTCAGCAATCTGTAGAGGCTTTAGCAACTGATTCAGTAGACGCATCGTCTCCAGAATTGTTTTCAAACACACGGCTTGAATGTGCACGCTCCAAAAACATCACACCTGATCTTGAACTTTTAGTAACAAGTTTTCCAACAACTATGTGGCGTAAAATTGAGGCTGATGGAAAAAACGTTAACCTTTTGGGTGCTCGTTACATAAATGTGGTAATTGGCAAAACAGGTGTTGAACAAACGTATTTGGTAAAACCTGCATACAATGCCACTACTGGGTTTCCGGATGCATTGAAATTCAAACCCAGCCAATTTGATGGTGTTGTAATTTATAAAAATCAAGATGGAAGCTTAGATTTAGTAAAACTCATTACCAATAGCGTAAATGGTTTAACTACCACTTCTATTAGTGTCGCAAGATATGCTCCTATTGTAGATGCTCCTAAAGTCAAAGAAGATGAGAATTTTTCTGATTCCCCTGAGTCATTAGCACGCAGTTCATAAATATTTATCTTGCCAGGAGAGTGGCTCTAGCCTTTCTTCTTAAGACCTAAGTCGCCAAATAAAATCTGGACTCTCTAAGATATTTCTTCACTGTCAAACTAGTAAGATGCGAAACTTCATAAAAACGCTTCTTATCTTATCGGGAGTATTTCTTGTTACTTCTTGCGGCCCTCATGAAAGTTTTAGCGTTAAAAGTCTCCTTAACGAGCCCGATGCTGATACGCCACCAAGTACAGGTAATGAGGGTCTTACCTCTGCACTTAAAATTTGCTCAAAATTAAGTTTTTCAAATGTTAAGTGGCCATCTTCATTAACAGCCTCAGATCGCGACGCATTAATGTTAGCTCTTAATCTCTCTGGCAGTTTTGAAGGCAGTGCAGGTTGGGGGAATATCACAAACAATTTTGATGGCACGGGCTTAAGCCTCGGTCTACTCAATCAAACATTGGGTACTGGCTCACTTCAGCCGCTACTTATCGAAATGCGAAATAATAATTATACAAAAATGGAAAGTGTCTTTGGGAGTAAGCGGTTTCAAAGTGTGCTTGATATGTTAGCGCTTTGGGAAAAAAATAAAATTTTAACGCTTGAAGATTTTGAAACCTCGAATCGATTCGATATTGGTTTTGATACTTTAATTAAAGCGGCATCTCGTAATTCTGATTCTATAAATTGGGCAAAGGCCAATCTGTATCAAAGTAATGGGCGCTTCATACCGGAGTGGTCAAAGGAACTCACAGCTTTGGCAAAATTACCCGAGTATATCTCGATTCAAATAAAAGCAACACTGCCCATGCATACAAGATCACTTGATTACGAAAAACGCATTGGTGTTAGAGAGCTGCGTGCCTATCTCATGATGTTTGATGTGACAGTACAAAATGGGAGCATTCCCTCTACTGATTGGGCAGATTTTGCCACATATTTAAAAGCCAGCCCGAAGGCAACTGCCACTGAGCGATTAGATAAGATTCTTGAACTACGTCTTCGCCACGTGCGTACTGAGTATGTCAGTGACGTCAAAGCGCGCAAGCAGGCCATTATAAACGGTCGCGGTATAGTGCATGGCACTTCACGTAAGCTTGAAACTGAATACTGCTACTCTGGATCACTGAGTTATCGTTGATAATTTCTGATTGTTATGTCATTGATTGTTTCTAAATTAGATAATTTCTGATCAAAATCTTGAATTATAAGGAATTACAATGGCACAGGAATTTGCGTATACAATGAAGGGTTTGGGTAAGGTATATCCCCCCAACAAACAAGTCCTTAAAGATATTTTTCTCTCATTTTATCATGGTGCCAAAATCGGTGTTCTTGGCCTTAACGGCTCAGGTAAAAGTTCGCTGCTTAAAATTATGGCCGGCATGGATAAAGAATTCGTTGGTGAAGCATTTCCTGGTAAAAACATACGCGTTGGATTTCTTCCGCAAGAACCAAAGCTTGATGAATCAAAAACTGTAAAAGAAAATGTTCAAGAGGGTATGGGTGAAGTTGTTGCTTTGCTGCGACGCTTTGATGAGATCAATGCTAAGTTTGCAGAAGAGATGCCTCCTGAAAAAATGGAAAAACTTTTAGAGGAGCAAGCTCGCGTTCAAGAAAAACTCGATCATCTTAATGCTTGGGAATTAGACCGCACTTTAGAGGTCGCTATGGATGCACTTCGTTGCCCCCCTGGTGAAAGTGCAGTTACAAATCTTTCTGGTGGTGAGCGTCGCCGTGTGGCTATGTGCAAATTACTACTTGAAGCTCCTGAATTATTATTACTTGATGAGCCGACAAACCATCTAGATGCTGAATCAGTATCTTGGCTTGAGAATCATCTCAGAGATTACAAGGGTGCGGTAATCGCAGTTACCCATGATCGTTATTTTTTAGATAATATTGCAGGCTGGATCTTAGAACTTGATCGTGGAACAGGAATTCCTTGGAAGGGAAATTACTCTTCTTGGCTTGAGCAAAAACAAGCACGTTTGGCCGGAGAAGAAAAAACTGAAAGTAAGCGTCAACGTACTTTATCAAAAGAGCTTGAATGGATTCGAATGAGTCCACGTGCTCGTCAAAGTAAGAGTAAGGCTCGTATTTCTGCATATGAAAATCTATTGGCAGAAGAACAAAAAACTAAAATGGAAGATGTAGAGATACAAATTCCACCTGGGCCACGTTTGGGTGATGTGGTTATTAAGCTTGAGAGCGTTTCCAAAGCTTACGGAGATAAATTATTAGTTGATAATGCAAGTTTCTCAATTCCTCCAGGAGCAATTGTTGGGATCATTGGCCCCAATGGTGCTGGTAAAACAACTTTATTTCGCATGATCACGGGTCAAGAAAAACCTGATAAAGGAAATGTCGTTGTAGGAAGTACTGTGAAGCTTGGTTATGTTGATCAATCACGCGCATCACTTGATGATAAAAAAACAATTTATGAAGAAATCTCAGGCGGTGCTGAGCAAATATTAATTGGTAAGCGTGAACTCCCGGCGCGTCAGTATGTTTCTTGGTTTAACTTTTCAGGTACAGATCAGCAAAAGCGAGTGGGTGTACTTTCTGGTGGTGAGCGCAATCGTGTTCATTTGGCAAAAATGCTAAAAGAGAGTGCCAACGTATTACTCCTCGACGAACCAACAAACGACCTTGATGTAAATACTCTTCGTGCGCTTGAAGATGCGCTCTTGAATTTTTCAGGCTGCACCTTGGTAATCAGCCATGATCGCTGGTTTTTAGATCGTATTGCGACTCACATATTAGCCTTTGAAGATGAAAGTCGCGTGGTCTTTAACGAGGGTAATTATCAAGATTACGAAGAAGACTTAAAAAAGCGATTGGGAGTCGAAACCCTCACACCTCATCGAATTCGTTATAAGAAATTAAAACAGTAGGCATATTTTATATCTCGTCTTTAGTCGGTGTCAGATGATTGGCTTTAGCATTGCCTTTCATAGCCGAAAAGAAAGGTATGAAGGATGCGAAGAGTTTTGCTGAAATTCTAGACTCGCTGATTAAGCCCACTGAAAGCCAACTTGATAATTCATTGGGTTTTTCAAAATCATATACACTCAATGCTAAGACTGAGCTTCAAGCTGATTTTCTAAGTCGCCTTGTTTTTGGTAACGACCAGTTTAAAGTGACACTTGATAAATCGGTAATGCATAACGTAAAAGTTAAATATAAAACTGAAAATAAAAAAGTAAATGCACAAAAATTATTTGATTTTGTGACGCCGGTTTCAGCGCCTACTTTCAAACTCGCACCAACTTCAAATAAAGTTGAGACTCCAAAGTCACGAGTGAAACGAAAACTTACATTTGATCAATTAAATGCGCTTAAGGTTTTTTTAAAATTTGGTGAATCAAAAATAGATGAGTATTCAACAACTGAAGAAATCAAGAGTGCGTATCGCAGGCTTGCAAGAAAATATCATCCTGATGCTCGCGTTAATGTGAGTGATATAAAATTAAATAACGCTGAAGCATTTAAGTTGATTTCTGCCGCATATAAAAAATTAATTTGATCCGATTTGAGAACCCAATTTAATAAAACTTTCACGATTTTGTTTTGATTGCTCAATAATGTCCCCGTCGGGTTTCCAACGGCCAGGTTCTCCCATGAGAATTACAGTTGATGCCCCGAAGAGAAAATATCCTTTTTCATCGCCTCGTTTGTAGGGTTGATCACTTGGATGTGTTTGAATAATTTTACCAACGGCCATGGCCCCTACTTCTATGTAGGCGAGTTTGCCGAAGTTGGTAGTTTCTAAAATACTAATGTGCCGTTCATTTGTGCAAAAAATATCACTTTTATATTTTAATGCTAAGGGATTAACAGAGTGTAAAGTTCCTTCAATGCGATAGGTCTTGTTTGTTGTACCGTCATCTGGATAATGAAAACGATGATAATCTACCGGGCATAGTCGGGCAATCAAGAGGGGGCCTCCAATAAAGGGCTCTGCAAGTTTCTCGCTGTCGAGTAATGCTTGAGCTGAAAGATGATCTCCTTTTACGGGGTATTTTTGATCAGCTATTATTTTTTCAAAGGCTAGATATCTTGCTTCAGCAAATGCGGGCATTGAACTGCTTTTTGCAAATGGCCTTACATTGGGTTTAAAGCGTCTGATAAAAAAATCATTAAATGTTTTAAAATGTTCATTTTCATATTCACTCATTTTAATTTTAAAATTTTGAATAAATGGTGCAATGGCTTTTTGACTTAATCTTGAGTCTTGGTAAAACCCATAAGCTTTACTTATAATTTTTCGTGTTAAAAATCTTTCAGCTATTTTTTGTCCGTATGAAGTCTCGTAGAGCCATCGAACTATTTGATCGCCATAGACTTGCTCGGTTTCAAGTCGACCCTGCTCACGGTTCCAAAATTTTATTTCAGGTGTGTTCATTGTGCTCGACCCGTTTTGATGCGTTTAGGAATATAGTAACTTCTTTTGTCAGCAAGACTGCGCGCAACTAAAAGTGCTTCTGCATGAGCCCAACCTAGGGGGCAAACGCTGACCCCCGTTTGTTCACACATTACTCCTGTGGCTGGATTAATACTTTCTACCAAAACATTAACATGTGGCATGGGATCTTCGCCTCGCATGATAGCGGCAAGGGCTCGCTCGCCAGAAAGTAGGGGCCAGGCTTTGCCAACTTGATTTGTACCGTAAGCATCATGATTATATCTTAAATAACCGAGGCCTCCGGGAGCTTGTGCACGCGCCATTCGATCATAAATAGTTAATGAAGAGGTAAAGCGCGGGTCTTGACCTGCGATCAAACCAGAAATGATCCATTGAAGAAAGCCGCCATCTATAATTTCATTTTCTTCATAAACTTGTCCGCCGTTTGCAATTTGAAGTGGTGTTGCGTGATTGTGATTATCAGGGTGACCAATATGAATGCGTTCAAAATAATTTCGCCCAAGATTTCCATTTGCAACAAGTGTCCATTGAAAAACATTATCGCGCCATTTATTTGCAGTGTTCATATAAATTTGTGCGCGACTTGGATCCCTTTCTTTTTCAAGCCAAGCAGCTTCATAAAGACCTTGAGTAGCAATTGCTATAGAATTTGGACTCAATCCAGCAACTTCTTCCCAGCGATCTTGACCTGTATAGGGGCCAAATTTCACCAGTGCATCTGCAGCGCGAACGACCATTGAGCGAAACTCATCGTAGTTAATGGCTCGCTCTTCTAAAAGCTTACCCACTAAAATAATCGGAAACCCAGTTTGATCTATTTGGAAAATGCGCCAACTTGGATCGCCATTTACCCAAGTGTTTTGCCAAAATGTTCCATCTGATTTTTGAGTTTTTACAAAATAACGAGCGATATTTGTAGCTGTTATGTAATCTCCAGCAGCCATAAGACCTAAAGCCATTTGTGCAAGATCCCGCGGCCATACACGGTGATAACCGCCATTGGCATCTCCAGTGCGAAGTCTTGCTGATTCATAATCATGTTCTGAGAGTTCGATTTGATCTGGAAGCGAAGGCTTTGCAGGCCCAGCAACAATTGCGCCGAGAAAAAATTTATCTTCCATACCTTTGATCATAAGTACGTGAGGTTCAAGCTTTTGACCGATTGAATTAAGTTTTGCCAAGTACGCTGACCATTCTTGTTGTTGGAGGGCGAGTAATTGACTAACGGGTGTGTTGAAATTTTTATGAGTGAGTTGTCTTAAGACTTCAGTGGGGTTTAGCCCAGCTTGTTCTGCTGTAAAACTTAATGCGAGTGTTAACTGAACTTGAGATGTGTTTGGAGTAAACCCGAGTGCACCTGAGACATTTCCATTGCGAGCACTCTGATACTTATATGGAAGTGCATGATACTGATTTAGTTGATTCCATGGGGCATTCACGCCTTCAAAGCCAACGGCGCCATCTTCAGCGGGGCGATTCATTTTTAAAATTTGAACGGTACGACGTGCAAATACGGCGGGCTCATCACCACGACGATCAGATTGATAGCTGAGAATTTCACCAGGCTCTTGAGCATTGGCTATGATGGCAACAGCATCTCCACCAGCGGTGTTGTCAGTAGCTGGATTATGTAAAACATAAATGCGGGGTGGTTGAGGCGTATTGATCGAAAGTTGATAATTCACGATAACTGTTGGTTGAGTTGGATCAAGTAAAATATCTTTTTCAATACGAATGTTGGCTCTGCGGCTCACCGAACTAACGTGATAAGCCAGGGAATGTGGATATCGAGTAACGGTATGAACGAAATCTTTACGCTCTTCTAAAATAGTATTATCGACGATAAAAATAAGTTGAGTGTCACGTGTTTGGGCGCGATCAAGTGAGGGGTAATAAACCTCTGATAAAATACCTTCAGCGATTGTGGCGGTTACAGGTTGTTTAAGTGTTGCGAGAAATCCTTGTTTATCAGGGCGCCCCCAAACGCCCATCATGCCAGGGCCATTGGGTGCTTCATTAAAATTTGGTGTCGCACCAATTGTGAATATGCATAGAAGTAATATGGTAGAGAAAATACTTCTTTTCATTAAATCATCCTATAAATGATTGAGGTTGAAACGTTTTTTATAAGTCGTTGGAGCAACACGCTCTTGTTGCATGCCTGCATTTGTAATTGTCACATTGAATTCAATACGATCATTATACTGAACAATGTTTTCAACACTTATGCCTCTTTTTGCATCAACAAATTTTGTAATTTTGAGGGCTCCAGGAAACGGATCACTTTCGTCGCCAAAATTTTCGCTGATCGGTGGGAGAGGTCGGTGACCAAGATTTGTTCCAGAGTTTATGTCATCGCGCCCGTCTGCTTGGATGATTTTATAATTATTCCAGATAAGAAGTCCGTGTCCTCTGTGATCAGTGGAGAAACCTTGTTTTGAACGATACTCAAGGTAGTAGTTTGTTCCATAGCCAAGGGGAATAGCAATCACATCGCCGCTGGTTTCTACGGGTCTAAGTTTTAATCCTAATTGAGTTTTATTAATGATTTGTGGTTTTACCCAACCGATTTGTATTTTGCTGTACGGCTCAAAATGACTTGGATATCGAAATAGATTTTCCTGTTTGATCGTATTGGTGGTTCCCCAGGCGCCAAGGCCCATCATGCCCCACATTCCGATTCCGTAGCGTCCGTGATAGTGATCGTTATAGAGATCGGGAAATCCGAAAAGTTCATGTCCTGCTTCGTGAAGAAAAAAACCAATGGGAAGTGCACCGCCAATTGAGCCAACACCTTCTGATTGAAAAACGATGGTGTGTTCTGCCTGAGATAACCTTCCAAACATACATGAAGGTCCAACGCGATCATGGGGAATGCGACCAGTGTGTACGATAAAGAGATGATCCACTTTGCCGTCGTTATTTGAATCGTAATCTTTCATATTTATGAGGTTTGAAAACTGTTTCCAACCTTCTTGTGCAATGAAATTGGGTTCACATCCTCTTTGTGCATTCCATTTAAGTGTGGAGCGTTTCCATTCTAAAACATCACCGGTGATATCAAACTTACCGGTTGAGTTTTCTACAAAGTATTGTCTGAGTGAAGGAGCTTGAAGTTTAAAGAAAGTGTCGTCGACAACTTGTCTTGTGTGGTTGCTGGGTTTATCAGCCCATTCTAAAAGTAACACTAGGGCTCGCTGATTACCGAGCCAGGTACCAGTGGTGGGAACTGTGGAACCAATTGATGTTGAGCTCAGACATATAATTACTGCGAAAACCAGAATAAAAATTTTCATAAACCCCTCTCCCTTTTGCACAGATAAATAACCGGGTGAAGGTGGGTGAGTCAACTAGAAGGAGTTGTGCTCAATCCTGGACGGTTAAATAATCTGACGGTGAGAGAAGGGGTAAGATTGGTACACGTGCAAGAACTGGATCGAAGGTGAATATAAGTGAACCTAAACTAGCTAATGTGATTTCGGCGATAATAGATCCGCTGAATTTTCCTTTATAGCGGCTATGCACAACAGGAGCGTTGAGGAGTAATCGTTCAAAACCAACATTTCTGCCTAAGGGTTCACATACTGCATCTTTTAAAACTCCGATAGTATCAGCGTCAGCTTTTATTGAGACAATCCCTTCAGTAGGTGTGCCGAGGTTGCGAGTAAAAAAACCGGTGAAAATGGAGGCGTTTGCGAAGCCCAGTCGATAGGCGATTGAGTCTAAACCGCTAATTGTACTTGCACAAGTGTTACGACCAAGTCCTAAAGCAATAGCGCGAGCACTTGAGATTTGTAAATTACGTGAATCGTTTGTAGTCGTGAAGGTTACAGGTCCAGAAATAAAAACTGATTTTGTGACATAGAGGTGACAACCTTTTTCTGTGTTAATTTGAGCGTTGTTTAGCCAAAGAATTCCATCGATAATGACTTCACCCTCACAAGTTATAATGTTTGCGTTGGTGAAATAGCCGCCAAGTGTAGAGAGTTGAATGCCAGATAGTGCTGGGGAGTCAGAATGAGTCGGAATATATTTAAGAGTTTCGCCACCACTGAGATTTGCCACAGCTCTTATTCGATCAGCAGTGGGTGCACCGATGTAAACGCTGCTTACCTCTTTAACTTGCACTGCTTTACTTACTTCAACATCACTGTTTGCTAAAATAAATTTGAGGTACGCTGCTAATGTGGGTTCTGAAACATCGACATCTGAGGTTGGTGCGCGCGGCACGGTGATTGTCTTTCCTGTGAGTGTTGCAGATGCCCAATTTTTATTACTACCCGTTGTTAAATCAAAGTCCCCATAAACGCTATTGCCCTTTGTGTTATGCAATCCGAACGGAAGAACACTGGGAGTGCCACCAAAAAAATAATTCAACCCCCGACCATCACCACCATATCCGAAATCAGTAATGATGTTGGATCCGATATTTGAGTGACACATGATGCAACCAGTACCTCGAGAAGCAAGTGCGGGTTGTATAGTGCGAAAAGCATTAAAGGCGAGGGGTCTTACGGACTGCTCTACCTTGTAAAAATGCATTTCGCTGCACCCAGATGCTGAAAAAGCCGAACCAATAAGCAACGTAATATTGAAGAGATGTTTAAGTAGTGCCATATGCCAAACCCCGCAAACTATATGCTGCAATTGAAAAGCCCACTAGGGTGCTATCTGGGTGTTTGGCGGTGACAATGGGGTGATCAATTGTATGGGTTTTTGACGAATTCATGGAGGAGAGGTCGCGAGAGTAAGCGTGTGGAAAACAAACAAGGCCTGGAATTTTAGCTGTATCTTCAGTCGTTCTCGGTTTATATCTGTCGAAAATGGATTATTCGGTTCCAGTGCCAAAACCGATTGCCAAATAGACAGAGCAAATGGAATGTTGAATGAACTCACTTATGAAAAATCTCATTGCAGTGGTCATAGTTTCAATCGGAGCAGTCGCAATGGCTGCCAACAAAGGTAAAGTGCTCGAAGATCTTACTTGGAAAGAGGCTGAAAAGGCGCTGACGCCACAGACGATCGTGGTCATTCCCCTAGGAGCCGCTGCTAAAGAACATGGCCCACATTTGAAACTCAAAAATGATTTCCTAATGGCGGAATATTTGAAAAAACGTGTGATCAAGAAGGCTAATGTGGTTATTGCGCCAACATTGAATTACGGGTTTTACCCTGCATTTCTGGACTACCCCGGTTCAACCCATTTAAGGTTAGAAACCGCACGCGACATGGTCGTGGACATTTGCAAGAGTCTCGCTCAACACGGCCCCAAAAAATTTTACGTGATCAATACGGGCGTTTCTACGCTAAAATCGCTGGCACCAGCGGCTGAGCTCTTGGCAAAGGAAGGGATTACTCTTCATTATACAAATATTCTTAAAGCAATGGAGCCTGTGGAAAAGGCCGTTCTGAAACAAGAGGGCGGAACCCATGCCGACGAAGGTGAGACGTCAATGATGCTGGTGATGGCTCCCGAATCCGTCGATATGAAGAAGGCCCAAAAGGATTACCACCCAGGTGATGGGCCGCTTTCGCGAACAAAAAAAGAAGGCACCACATTCTCTGCATCGGGAATCTGGGGTGATGCGACTTTAGCCTCAAAAGCTAAAGTACTCGTCGAAGCGCTTGTTAAATCAATAATGACTGACATTCAAAATTTGGAAAATCTTCGGTGATAGTTTCATTGATCCCTAAGACAGGCAAATTCATAACTTACAATATATTAAATCTAGCGCCTGAATCTTGATGGCCAAAGATAGGCTCTTTGAGTTTTGGATTCAATACAAAATCACTTGACCATATGTCTTATTTATGAGACATTACACCTGTATGATTACAAGCCTCCCTCAGTGCTCAAGAGAAATTGCTGACTTTCCTGAGGATATTAGGGGTGAGTTGGCCGATGCTTTGGCTCGATTGGATGAGGGCCATACTCTTTCGATGCCCTTATCACGGACCATGTCCTCTATAGGCAGGGGAGTTCATGAACTTAGGTTTCGAGATAGGGCCGGAATTTATAGAGTTATCTATGTTTTGATTGGTGGAGGAACAATTTATTTACTCCATGCATTTATGAAAAAGGCCAGCCAAACACCACAACCTAATATTGATTTGGCAAAGAAACGATTGAAGGAGATTGGAAGATGAAACGTAAAAGCACTGGTTCAGAAATAGCAAAAATGGTTAGTATTTCTCAAGCTCGGGGTATGGAGGCTACTATTAAGGCTCAACTTATCACGGCTATTTTGGCAACCATCCAAAAAAAGAAACTCACCCATGTGCAGGTTGCTAAATTAGCGAAACTTCCCCGAAGTGCCGTTACAGGGATTCTCTCGGGTAGTTTGCAAAAGGTCACTATTGACCGCGTATTAAGACTTATTGAAGCTGTTGGGCTTATTGCTGAGGTTCGTGTTAAGAATTCAGCCGCATAGATTTTTTATTTGGAATTATGGACAACGGCACAGAAGCTGCTAATAAATCTTTGACTATCTCGAAAGAGCATACTGAATTAATTTAGGAGCATTTGTGCAAAAGAAATTGACGGTTTTGAGTCTTGGGAAGAAAAAAAATGGAGGAGAGAGAGGGATTTGAACCCTCGAAACGCTTTCGCGTTTACACGATTTCCAATCGGGCGCCTTCAACCACTCGGCCACCTCTCCGTTATCTGAACAGACGTCTGTGAGTAGCATAAAATCTCAGTGATTTCCAAATTTTGTGTACCCTTTGGCTATTTTCTAAGCTCATTTGTTTGATTTTAATTAAAAACCCTAAAACTGGGCTTTTTAAGTTGCCTGGCTTTTAGTTTTCAGCCAAACATGCGCCATGATTAGCTCCCTTGCACTTGTTGTTGTTATCGTTATTGATCAATTCCGTATGGATGAATATTTCCGAATTAAATCTAAATTAAGCAAATCAGGATTAGTACGGCTTTTAGATCAAGGTATTTTGTACGATGACGCTCATCACAGTCAGTTTTTTAATGTCACTTGCCCCGGTCATGTAGCTATCTCAACGGGTTCTGACCCAGGCCTTCATGGGATCATGTTTAATTTTGATTATGATAAGAAATTAAAAAAAGACACTTATTGTACAGCTGATGTTGATAACGAATGGCTCGAAGCTGCGGCTGATAACAGCAAAGGCAATTTAGCTTTAGGCACAAGTGCTAAGCGCATTCTCACCACCACCGTAGGTGATGAAATGAAAATGCTTTGGAAAGATGACTCCAAAGTAGTGTCTGTCTCAGCAAAAGATCGTGCTGCAATTGCGCTGGCGGGTCATGCGGGTGACGGCGTTTACTGGTATGCACCTAAGTCAAATATTTGGACAACCAGTACAGCATATTCTGCCTCAAAAGAATTGCCTACGTGGCTTAAAACCTTGAATAAAAAAATCAACGGCAGAAAAGCGCCACCTGATGGTGGTTACATTCAAAGTTTAGACGCAATTATTGATACGACAGATATAGCACTGGCTGCGGCAGATGCATTTCAATTAGGAAAACACAAAAAAACAGATGCCCTATGGGTGAGTTATTCCACACATGATTATGTCTCTCACCACTACGGAGATGATACCAAAGAACTTGAAAAAGCATTTATTGTTGAAGATCAAAATATCGGGCGTCTTGTTTCTGAATTGCAAAAAAAAATCGGCAATAAAAAATTAATCGTTGTAGTCACCGGTGATCATGGGGCGGGCGTTGATATTAAAAAACACCAAAAACAAAATATTCCGGGTGGGAAAGTCGATTTTGATAAAGAAAAAGCCAGAATTAATAAATGTCTAAATCTTTCTGGTGTTGGTTCTGTCGGATTCCTCGGCACTTCCTCTATTCATTTGTCAGATACGGTGAAGCAAGAAGATTTAGTAGACGCCCGTAAAAAGGCAAAGCAATGTTTGATCGCTGATGGTTCAATTTGGAGTGCCTTTACTCGGGATGAAATTTTATCCAATCAATATCCTCAAGTCCCTTGGCTTAAGAGTTTGGCAAAATCGTATAACCCTGCGCGAGGCCCAGATGTGGTGGGAGTTTTGAATCCTTATTGGAATTCCAGTGATGACAATACCATTTCTCATGAAACATCGTATGACTATGACAGTTGGGTACCGCTTGCAGTATGGTGGCCCGGTGTGAAGCCCCGTAAAATACATCGACGTGTAGATATCACAAGCCTTGCACCCACATTGTCTCGCATTCTTGAAACCCGTAGACCCAGCGGTGCTACCTATGAATTGTTAACCGAGGTTCTCGACGCCACCCATTGACATCAAGCATATTTCGGCTGAAAGTCATATTTATGGAAATCCTGCATTTTTGCCCATCAAGAAGTTACTCGGGTCTTGAGCAATACGCATTTCAAATGGCCGCAGAACAAAAGAAAAAAGGCAAGAGTGTTGCCTTTGTTGTGTTTCCTGGATCAAAGCTTGAAGAAGAATGCAAAAAAGCAGGTCTTCAAGTCATTCCGTATGATTTTCATCCAGCTCTTGCGCCTATAAAATTTTGGTGGAAGCTTAAACGTGTTTTTGACAGCTCACCTGAGCTTTCAGTTATTCATCTTCATTCCACACAAGAGATTTTTCATATCTACGGAGCCATGATTTATCGTAAGTTTTTTCGATTTGCGTTCAAGAGTGTTAAACCTCCTAAAATTATTTTGCAAATTCATATTTGGCTCAATCACCGGAAGCAAGATCCATTTCATACTGCCCTATATTCTTTGGTCGATGAAGTCTGGTGCAGCAGTGGCTCGGCAAAAGAAGCGTTGATAAAAAATCTGCCTGTGAGCCCCTCTAAAATTCGCATCGTAAATTATGGCCGTGATATCGAAAAAACAGAAAATGGTTTTTTAACTCAAGAAAAGGCCAGAGAGGAATTAAAACTTCCTCAAAATGTTGTGATCTTTGGAACCGTCAGTCGCCTTGAGGAATCAAAGGGAATAAAAGAGTTTTTAGAAGGGGGAATTGAGTTTTTGCGCAAACACCCACAAGTGCATTTAGCTATTATTGGTGGAGCAAGTCCCAATAATCCCGAAGCTGAAAAATACACCCAAGAGTTAAATCAGATGGTGGATGTTCTTGAGAATGCAAATCGTAGCCGCATTCATTTTTTGGGAACAGTTCATGATTCATATAAATATTTAAAAGCTTTAGATGTGTACGTACTTCCAAGTTATGAAGAGTGTTTTTCTTTGGCACTTCTTGATGCTCAATTAGCCGCATTGCCAGTTGCCGGCACACAAAGCGGTGGAACACCTGAGATTGTATGCGAGGGAGAAACAGGATGGCTCTTTAAACCTCGTGATGCAAAAGCGTTAAATGTAAAAATGGAAGTTGCTCTGACCATTCAAGATCAATGGCCCACCTTCGGCGCTCGCGCCAAAGCCCGCGTGAAAAAAGATTTTGATCAAGCGCAGATTTTTGATCAAATTTTAAATTATTATAAACATTAAAAAATCAAAATAGAAGACCAAGGCTTAAAATGACGGTTTTTTGTCATCATTTATTGAATGCTTGATGACTGCTGAAGTCCATTTTCTGTGCGGGCAACGCCGCGTTTGACGAGTTCGTCGAGGCGTTCTTGATTGGCGAGATCTTTTGTCTGCGTTTTATGCCAGAGGTGATATTGTAGAGCTTCGCCTTTAACGCTTTTCATTTTTAAACCTAAAAATTTCAAACGGTATTCAACATCTGAATCTTCACCATAAGCACCGGAGAAATCATTTCCAAAACCGTTAATGGCAATGAGGTGTTTTTTGTGAACGCTGAAATTACAGCCGCGAATATCGTGGACCGTTGTTTGGTCGAAAAGCCCTAGTAGAAACTTTGGAGTTTTAAAAAATCTCCAGAATTTATAAGTTTCACCAGCGATAGAATCCCACAAAAGATAAAAAGGCATTTTCTCTAAATAACCTGCTGCAATTCTCTCTGCGGTTAAATAATCAGCAGCTGATTTTGAAAGCTCAACGCGACGCCCGGTGAGAAATGCTTTTTCATCGGCCATTTCTTTATGAGCCAAGATAAAGTCTTTGTGCAAAACCACATCACCGTCGATAAAAACCATGTATTCATGCTCTGAAGCTAAAACGGCTTTGTTCAGCGCAAGTGGTTTTCTGTTTCCAATATCTTTTTGAGTAATGTGGTTGATTGGAATATTTAATTTTTTACGCCATTCATCTACAAGCTTCTTATTATCGGCAAACTCGCCATCTTCGGTGATGATGAGTTGGTCAGGCATCAAAGATTGTCTTTTAACAGATTCTAAAACGCGATTGAGAAAGTCTGTTGATTTATAAATAGCGATGCTGAGAGAAATTTTCATAAGTTTTTTTGTTTAAATTCTGAAATTGTCATTAATTTTTGATCGCGATCTGAAATAATAGGATTATCTACGGGCCATTTGATTCCTAGCTCTGGGGCATTCCATAAAATTCCAGCTTCGCCTTTTGGATTATATACCGTATCGACTTTATACAAAACATCAGCGGGCTCGGACCCCATTACGCAAAATCCATGGGCAAAACCTGCTGGAATATATAAAAGTCGTCCATTTTCAGCGCCAAGTTCAATGCCGATATGTTTTAAAAATGTGGGCGAGTTTTTTCTGATATCAACGACAACATCCCAAATTTTTCCGCGTGTTACGCCAACAACTTTTTCTTGTACGGGTTCAAATTGGAAATGAAGTCCACGCAAGACTCCAGCCTTTGAAAAAGAATGGTTATCTTGAACGAAATTATAAGGAACACCGTGTTCTTTAAATTTCTCAGAATTAAAACGCTCAATAAAATAACCCCTCGAATCTGAAAACACTTTCAGCTCAATAAGTTTTAGGCCTTCTAATTCTAGATTTGATACTTTCAACTTAAATGCTCCATACAAGCTTTTACGGCTTGATCCCAGGGGCGTAACTTCACTCCCAAGATTTTATTTAACTTTGCCATGTCTAAACGTGAGTTAAGGGGCCGAACCACTGGGTTTTTATAGTCCTTCGTACTCACGGGCTTTACCATTTTTACCTTGAGTGGAATATTCTTGTCCATGGCGCATTTAAATATTTCCTGGGCAAATCCGTGCCATGTGGTTTCGCCCTCATTACACATATGAAAAATCCCTCGGGAGAATTCTTTAAGTCCATTTAATTTTATAATGGCGTCTAATGTGCCCATGGCCAAATCATTGGCATATGTTGGGGCGCCCCATTGATCGTTGATAACTTGTAATTCTTCGCGTTCCTGACCAAATTTCAGCATGGTGCGTAGAAAGTTTTTACCAGATTCATCATAGACCCATGATGTTCTAAAAATTATCCACTTATCCCCAATCTCTGAGATGAGTTTTTCACCTCGAACTTTAGAGCGCCCGTAGGCATTCAAAGGGTTTGTTGAAAGATCTTCTGTGGCAGGCGATGTGTGAGTTCCGTCAAAAACGTAATCTGTGGAGTAGCTAATAAAAGAAGCGTTATTCTCTGCACACCATTTAGCCATGATTCGAGGTGTGTCACCATTGACGATGTTCGCGAGATCTTCTTCAGTTTCAGCCCGGGCCACATCTGTATAAGCTGCGGTGTTAATAACCCACTGAGGTTGATGCTTATATAAAACTTCGGCCACAGTTTTTGGTTTTGTTAGATCAAATTCTGAACGAGTAAGGGCTACGACTTCGACTTCGACTTTTTGATTATTGAGTGTGGATTGTTTGCCAAAAGCTGTAACGAGAGCTTTTCCTAATTGTCCCGTCGATCCTGTGACGAGAATTTTCATTCAAGTAGCCTTCTTAAATAATCGCCGTAAGAACTTTTTGGATATTTCTCAGCAATGGCTTCTAATTGTGTGCGATTGATAAAACCTTTGCTAAAAGCAATTTCTTCTAAACAGGCAATTTGTAAACCTTGTCGTTTTTCTAAAGTCTGAACAAATTGCGCCGCAGATAAAAGTGAATCAGCTGAACCTGTATCAAGCCAAGCCACTCCTCGACCCAAAAGTTTTACGTTTAATTTACCTTTTTGAAGATAGGCTTTGTTAACATCAGTGATTTCTAATTCACCGCGAGCTGAAGGTTTAAGATTTTTTGCAATCTCAACACAGGTTTTATCGTAGAAATAAATTCCTGTAACAGCCCATTTAGATTTTGGAACTTTTGGTTTTTCTTCTAAACTCAGGGCTTTTCCATTTCCGTCAAAATCTACAACGCCGTATTTTTCAGGATCTTGTACTTGATAGGCAAATACACACGCACCGTCTTTTAACTTAGATGATTCATCAAGGAGTAAAGTCATCTCATGACCGTAGAAAATATTATCGCCCAAAATTAAACAAACTGAATCATTGCCGATAAAATCAGCGCCGATGGTTAGTGCTTGTGCGATGCCCGCGGGTTTTGCTTGTTCTTCATATGAAAGTTTAAGGCCAATTTCACTTCCATCGCCTAAAAGATCACGAATGCGAGGAAGATCTCGAGGTGTGCTGATGATGAGAATTTCTTTGATTCCAGCTAGCATCAAATTCGATAACGGATAATAAATTGTAGGTTTATCGTACACAGGAAGGAGTTGTTTACTCACGGTGAGTGTGAGTGGGTAAAGCCTTGTGCCACTTCCGCCAGCTAATAATATGCCCTTCATGCCTTAAATCCTCGCTTCAATAAATATGATCTAAAATAGATGTTTTGTGAGTAGCATAAACTTTACTTTAGGTCTACTTTTTCACTTGGCTTTCCGCGGTGGTTTGGAGAGATTGTAGATATGTCGGAAACCAAAATTTCAGCTTTTATAATATGTAAAAACGAAGAGGGTGTTATTGAAAACGCTCTTAAAAGCCTCACTTGGGCTGATGAAATCATCGTTGTAGACGGGGAGAGCACAGATAATACTCAAGCTATTGCTCGAAAATATACGGATAAGGTTTTTATTCGAGGTTGGACTAATTTCGGTGAGCAAAGAAATTTCGCCCTCAATCACACAAAACACCCGTGGGTTTTCTTTTTAGATGCCGATGAAGTGTGTTCCGTTGATCTTATAAATTGGCTTACAAATTTTAAGAAAAAAGGAGAAGAGTGGGCCGAGCGCACGGCGATTTTTACTCCAAGTGTTCATCCATTAGGAGAGCCTAAAACCCCGCGCGTAGATCTCTATGAAATTAGAAGGTGGGAACATTTTCGCGGCCAGCTTTACCGCTATGGTGCTGCAAACCCATCTCATCAATGGCGATTTTTTCGCCGAGAAGGCGCAAATTTCACCGGCGAAGTTCATGAATACCCGGTGGTGCAAGGTCGCATCTTAAGGATTGAATTCCCAATTTATCATTACCCACGCGCAACACTTGCTCAAATGATGGATAAAATGAATCGCTACTCAACACTTGAAGCGGAGCAATTATTCAAGCGCGGTGTAAAACACGGCCCCAGCTACATGCTGTTTTCAGGCTTGGCCCAATTCTCAAAAGCATTTTTCAGAAAACGCGGTTTTCGCGACGGAACGTTAGGTTTTATTTTAGCTGTTCTTGAAGCAAGCGGATTTTTCTTACGCCAGGCGAAACTGTATTTAAAAAATCAAAAACTTACAAAGTGATAAGTTTCATAGCAACCCTCTTTTCTTCGCAAAAAATTCTTTCAAAACTCTCGAACACTCAGCTTCACAAACTCCACTCAACACTTTAGGTCTGTGATTCAATCGCTCATCTTTCAAAATGCCATAAAGTGAATCAACAGCTCCAGCTTTTGGATCCCTTGTTCCATACACTACGCGACTCACGCGTGACAAAACAATGGCTCCCGCGCACATTACGCAAGGTTCGAGAGTCACATACAAAGTACAGCCCGTGAGTCGCCAACGACCTAATTTCAATGCCGCGGCTTGAAGAGCCAAAAGCTCCCCATGGCCTACGGGGTTTTTCCCACTTTCACGAATGTTATAGGCCTCAGCCACGATTTCAGGAGTCTGTAATAAAGTTCCAGTCACAGGGTCATGATCCAAAACGACCAGTGCCCCGATGGGAACCTCATCTATAGAAGCCGCTTCCTGAGCCAGTTCTAGGGCGCGAAGCATAAAGTCTTGATCGGTTTTAGAAGCTTGTGAATCCATAGGAATCTCTATAGTCTAGAGCCCAATAAATTGACAAAGCATATTATGGCTGGTAGCTACAATAGGCTTTATAAACAGCTTAAAAAGCTCTAAACTTTGCGATCAAGTTACTGAGGTGACTGGTGAGCAAACAAATGACTCTTGGAAAGGGGTGATGTTTCGTGCCCGGAATTAAAATTCGCGATGGTGAAAGTTTTGAAGGTGCTATGCGCCGATTCAAAAAACAGTGTGAAAAAGGCGGAATTCTCTCTGAAATTAAAAAAAGAGAGCATTACGAAAAACCAAGCGTGCGATTAAAGAAAAAGTCGATCGCGGCGCGTAAACGCAATTTGAAAAAATTGCGAAAAAGCCTGGAGACCCCCTAAGTGTCATTGAAAAAAAAATTGATGGACGACCTTAAAGCGTCCATGAAAAATGGTGATAAGCTTCGTCTCTCAGTTATTCGCATGGTTCAGTCAACGCTCAAAAATAAAGAGATCGACGATCGTGTGAAGCCTGAAGATCCAAATGATAAGCGCACCCCAGAACAGCGCGATGATGAAAACGTCTTAGCTGTTTTTAAAACTCTACTCAAGCAACGTAAGGATTCTATCGAGCAGTTCGCTGCCGGTGGACGTCAAGACTTGGTTGATCAAGAAACAGCAGAAATGAAGATCATTGAATCTTATCTTCCTCAACAAATGGGGCGAGAAGAGATTGAAAAGATCGTCACAGAAGCTGTGAGTTCTGCGGGTGCTACATCAGCAAAAGAAATGGGTGCAGTCATGAAAATTGTAATGGCTAAAACTCAAGGTCGTGCTGACGGAAAACTTATTAGCGAATTGGTAAAGGCTAAGCTTCAATAAAAAGATATTTGAAATGAATGTCTTTTGATGCCCAGGGAATTAATAAACTAAGAATAAGCAACAAGGGGCTCTGATGGTTACAAATCGTCAGAGCTCTTTTTATTTTTCGGGTAACTTTTGGTAGGGGATTTTTAGTTTGCGATTCAACGAAGAATTCATCGAAAACGTACGCGAAGCCAATAATATCGTCGATCTCATTGGTCAATTCGTACAGTTACAAAAAGCTGGTTCAAGCTTTCGAGGTCTTTGTCCGTTTCCAAGTCATGCAGAAAAAACGCCGAGTTTTTACGTCAGTGATGTGAAACAACTCTACCATTGTTTTGGCTGTAAAAAATCTGGCTCAGCTTATAACTTTCTCATGGATTTTCAAGGCATGTCATTTCCTGATGCGGTGGAGTATCTTGCCAATCGAGCGAATATTGCACTCCCTGTACAAGAAAAAATCACACCAGCTCAGGCTGCAGTGACAGATGAGCGCCATCAACAACTCAAAGTAAATAAATATGTGGCCGTATATTTTTATAATAAATTAAAAGCATTGAGCTCAGATCAAGGAGCTCAAAAATATCTTCATGACAGAGGCTTGACTCCAGAGATCGTTGAAGAATTCAAACTTGGTTATGCATCGACGGGCTGGAGTGATCTAGCAGGGGCATTGCTACGAGCGCGAGCTCCATTACAATCGGCTGAAAAATTAGGACTCATTAAGAAAAAACAAAGTGGTGATTACTTCGATTTATTTCGCGACCGATTGATGTTTCCGATTTTATCACCTAACGGAAACGTTTTAGGTTTTGGTGGAAGAAGTCTTGGCGATCAAATGCCAAAATATATTAATTCTTCTGATAGCCCTGTGTTTAACAAGGGTAAAACTCTTTACGGATTACATGTAACTGCAAAACATATTCGCGCTCAAAATGAAGTTTACATCGTTGAGGGCTACATGGATCTCTTAGCGCTTTATCAATTTGGCGTAAAGAATGTGGTGGCAACACTTGGGACAGCCTTTACTCTCGAGCATGCAAAGAGCCTTAAAAAGCTATGCTCACGTGTTGTCGTACTATTTGACGGTGACGATGCTGGGCAATTAGCAGCCGATAAAAGTCTTCCGATGCTACTTGATGCCGGAGTTTTTTCTCGATGTCTCTCTTTGCCCGGCCAAAAAGACCCTGATGATTATTTAAGAGAGTTTGGATTAGAAGAATTCCAGCGTTTAGCGGCACAAGCGCCAGATCATTTCATCAGTTTTATGAATCGTCACATGGCACATTTCAAGGGCCAACCCAGCGAAAAGGTAGAGCTTCTTGATGTCTTGGGACCTCTTTTGGAGCGTGTAACAGATCAACGGTTGAGAATTCTTTACTTACAAGAAGTGGCAGAGCGACTGGGTATGGAGCAACGTCTCGTGGCGCAGCAACTTCGCGCGCAACACGCGCAACCTGCTGAAAATACACAGATAAATGTAAATACTGAGAAGACAGAAAAAATTCCTACCGAAGAGGAGATCTTGGTTCAATTTATGCTACAGAAACCAGTGCACCTCGAGTTCATTCAAGCTTCGGGTGCCATTGAGAAATTCGTAAATAATGAGGCCCGCATGGTTGCCCAAAAGGTAGTTGAAAAATATTGTCAAAACCCAAATGATTTTGATAAATTGGGCGCTTCGCTAAAGGGTGAAGGTGTTAATTCAGAATTGCTAACAAATCATATTGGATTTAATAGCGGGTTAGACAAAGCAGGAGATGAGCAGTTGATCCAAGATTGCCTTGTACGGGTAAAAGATCGGTATTTAAAACGCATGTCTAAGAATCTTTTAAACTCGATTAAAAGCGAACCTGATCTCAATAATGAACAGTTAGAAATTTTCATGAAAATTGCAATGGAACAAAAAGGCCCCCAACAGCCTTAATAGTTTAATTTTAGGAGACCCATGGCTAAGAAAACTAAAACAAATAACGACACGGATAAGCCCGGAAAAAAAGAAGGCAAATCAGCCAAGGCTGCACCTGTCGAAAAACTCTCCGTAAAACAACTGCAAGATAAGATCGTCTCTGAAATAAAGAGATTTATCAGCATGGGTAAAAGCCGTGGGTACTTAACCTATGAAGAAGTAAATGATCTTTTGCCAGCTGAAATTGCAAGTCCTGAGCTTCTCGATATGCTTATGGAAGCTCTTGATCAAAATGACATCAAGCTTGTTGATTCAACCAAAAAAGTAAAAGGTAAAGACGGAGAAGAATTCCTCAAAGAACCTACCGAAGCTGCGGCAGAGGAAGAAGAAGAAGAGGAAGAAGAAGACGAAGAAGGTGGCAAGGGTAATGACCCTGTACGTCTCTATCTTCGCAAAATGGGAAGTGTAAGTCTTCTCACGCGAGAAGGCGAAGTAGAGATCGCTAAGAAAATTGAAGAAGGTGAATTAGAGATTCTAAAAGTTATTTTGAGTTCACCTCTTGGTACTGGCGAAATCATCAATATCGGTGAACGTCTTGATAAAGGTCGCATTAAAGTAAAAAGTATTTTTCGCGGTCTTGAAGACGAAGACACAACATACGACGAAAAAGAATATATCCAAAAAATTTATGATCTCATTGGTCACGTTAAAGCTTACAAGAAAAAATCTCAAAAATGTTTTGATCAACTCAATAAACATGGCCTGAGCCCAGCGACAAAAGAAAAAATTCATGCAGAGCTCAATGAGAATAAAGCAGAGGTTTTTAAGAACTTCCAAGACGTAAGCTTTAATAGAAAAACTATTGATCGCATTGTAATTAAATTTAAAAACTTAGTAACACGTCTGAATCAACTCAATAGTCTCATCACTATGGGTGTTCGTCGTGCAGATACAGCAAACATCGAAGAACTCAACGAGCTGAGCAAGCGATTAAAAGATAATCCTAAAGATCGCAGTAAGTTTATGCGCGATACTAGCATGACTTGCGAAGCGCTTGACGTTTTATGTGAGCAATTAAACACAGCTAAAAAACGTATTGATCGAGTTGAAGTTGAAGCTCAGATGCACACTATGTGGGTTAAAGACACTTACTGGGGCATCGAAGGCGGAGAAAGAAAAGCTGACAAGGCTAAATCAGAACTTGTTGAAGCAAACCTTCGCTTGGTTGTTAGTATTGCGAAAAAATATACAAACCGTGGTCTTCAATTCTTGGATTTAATTCAAGAGGGAAACATTGGTTTGATGAAAGCCGTTGATAAGTTTGAATACCGTCGTGGTTATAAGTTTTCAACTTATGCCACATGGTGGATTCGTCAGGCCATCACACGCGCCATTGCCGATCAAGCTCGAACAATTCGTATTCCTGTACATATGATCGAGACCATTAATAAATTGATTCGCACTTCACGTTATCTTGTTCAAGAAATTGGTCGTGAGCCAACTCCTGAAGAGATAGCTGTGAAAATGGAAATGCCTATTGATAAAGTTCGTAAGGTTCTCAAAATTGCAAAAGAACCTATCAGTCTCGAAACACCAGTAGGTGAAGAAGAAGACAGTCATTTAGGTGACTTTATCGAAGATAAAAAAGTTATTAATCCATCTGATGCCATCATTAATTTAAATTTAGCAGAGCAAACACGCCGAGTGCTTGCGACACTTACACCTCGTGAAGAAAAAGTACTTCGCATGCGTTTTGGTATTGGTGAGGAAAGTGATCATACTCTCGAAGAAGTTGGACAAGATTTTAATGTAACTCGAGAGAGAATTCGTCAGATTGAGGCAAAGGCGTTGAGAAAACTCCGTCATCCTAGTCGTGCGAAGAAGTTAAAAGCGTTTATTGATAATTAAACAGTATTGTAGATTTAGATTTTTTTTAGAAGTGGAAGCGCGTACGGGCCTATAGCTCAGCTGGTTAGAGCTCCCGGCTCATAACCGGGCAGTCCCAGGTTCGAATCCTGGTGGGCCCACCATTTAATGAAAGTTTTAATCTCTGCGAGGAGGCAAATGTTAATACGAGAAGAGCTTGAGAAGTTAAGTAGGTTGCAAGAGTTGGATTTAAAAATCGATCGAGCTCGAAAACTAGTTAGTTCAGCGCCCTCCGCTTTTGCTAAGGTGGAAGATGAAATCAAAACGCAAACGTCAGCTTTAACAGCTGCTCAAAATCTAAAAGCTGATCTTGAAAGACAAAAGCGTTCACTTGAATCAGAAATCACAATGGATGGCGATCGCATTAAAAATATCGAATCGCGACTCAGTGGTGTAACAAACAATAAAGAATTCCACGCAGCTTCAAAAGAATCTGATAAAGCAAAAAAAATGATCAGTGATCGTCAAAAAACAGTCGGTGAGCTTGCAGAAAAAATCACATCTCAAGATACTTTACTCGCAGAAATTCAAGCGCGTTTAGATGATCTTGCTAAAGTACTTGTTGATAAAAAATCTGAGGTTGGTAGCCAAGTTGGTGAAGCTGATAAAGAAATCGCAGCATACGCTGGTGATCGTAATTCTATGGTGGCTGGAATTAATCCTCCACTGATTAGTCGTTATAATCGTATTCGCGCTGTTTATAGCGATGCAATTGTAACTGTAAATTCAGGTCATTGCACATCTTGTAACGTTGCTTTGCCCCCACAAATGTACATTCGTGTTCAAAAGGGTGAAGATCTCATTACCTGTCCTAATTGCCAAAGACTCTTGTATTACAAAATACAGTGAACGTAGATAAACACTGATGGGGCCACAAGCAAAGCTTCCCCATGAAGTGATTGTTTATACCGATGGTGCAAGTCGAGGTAATCCCGGGCCTGCATCTGCGGGTGTCGCTATTTTTTCAGCCGATGGTAAGTTACTCGAAGAGATTTCACTTAAGCTGGGTAATCAAACAAATAATTTTGCTGAATACACCGCACTCATTGAAGCATTAAAAGCTTGTGCTGCCGGTGGAGCAAAAGTTCTTATGGTGCGCGCTGATTCGCAGTTTATGATTCGACAAATGCAAGGTCTTTATAAGGTCAAAGCTGAGGGGATTATTCCGCTCTATCAACAATGCAAAAAATTAACAGCACATTTTGAAGTAATTAAATTTGAACATATTCCACGAGAACAAAATGTTCATGCCGATAGGTTGGCTAATAAAGCGTTGGATAGTTAAATATTTTATCGCTGAACATCATGTATCTTGGCCTTCAGAGCCACTTCTGTTATAAATGTAATTCTCAAAAGTAGAGTGGATGATCGCTGCTTCAGGCTTTTATAGATGAAGGAGAGGAAAGTCCGGACTCCGTTGGATAGTGCAAAGGGTAACGCCCTTCCGCCGTGAGGCGAGGAACAGTGGAACAGAGAGAATGTCCAGGGCATTGAGCCGGAACACGGGAACGGGAGTTTTCGGGGAGCCGCTGGAGTGAAAACAGCCAAACTCTGCACGGAGCAAGATCAAATAGGGAAGCAATAGTAGGGTGTATCCGCCCGTAGCTTCCGGGTAAGATCGCTTGAGCCTTGAGAGTAATCTCAGGCCTAGAGGAATGATCATCCTCGACAGGATCCGGCTTACAGCTTTACTTGTGAGAATTATGCGGGCTTTAACGCTAAAACGTTAAAGCCCGCACTTTTTTGTAAGGTTAAGCTTAAATATTTTTTTACGAAATAAATTCTTCAATGGCATTGAGTAGTGGGCCGCCATTAAGTTCAATGCCCGTAAAATACTCAACTAGTGTATTTGGATCTCTCCACGCTTTATGAGACAGCTTCGCTTTTTCGCAACACGCTTCTAAAAATTGTTCAGACGACCAATTATTATCACTTGCCACGTGTGGCAGTAAGACGGCGCGATTGGCTCCTCGAGAGATGATAAGGCCAGTTTGTTTAATTTTGATGTCATCTGCTGATTTAAGTTTTTTTATTTCTGATAAAAGTGTCACGTTGATTTCAAGATCTTTGATTTCATTTTCTTCAATTGGGGGGTGACGAGAATCATGTGTTGCTGCGGTTCCAGCTACTTCAAAAAGTGTTTCAGCTAAAGTTGTATTTGAATCTAAAAGCCCCATGCTTCCGCGAATATTTCCTGATTTTTTCAGCGTGATAAAGAGGCCGGTTTTATGTTCCCAGCGCGGATCTAGAACTTGCTTGAGTTGTTTACTCATAGTTTTGCCGGTGACAATTTGCCAGACACCTAACGAGGCTATTTGAATGACTTGTTTATCAAATTCAGACATAAACGCAAATTAACCTTACTCGGTTAAAAATAACAGTGAATTTCGCTCTGCATTGACCATTTTGATGTTTTGTGTCAGAGGATGAGTTATGTAAGAATCACATAATTTCAAAAGCAATTAAAAGGTGTGAAACCTGCTCCAGATAAGGGTAGTTAAAAGGTTATGGATTTAAGAAAATCGTTGTTTCAATTAGAGCAATTAAGCCCAAGGCTTGCACGAAAACTGTGGGAGCTCACACCTTTGATGAGTGCTCCTTTGACTTTAGTCATGGGCTTTAAAGTAAAGCTGTTAACCGATACATCGGTTGAAGTAGAAATTCCATATGGAAGACAAAATCGAAATGAAGTGGGGCAATTGCAAAGTTCAGTTTTAATTGCGGCAGCTGAGTACGCATCTAACATGTTATGGAAGCGACATCTTAATCCAGAATTAGATCAAGTGAGATTAGAGGCATTACAAAGTCAGTTTTTTAAGCCGGCATTTTCAGCAGTGCGTGTGCGAGCATCGCTTGGAGAAATTGAACGAGAAAAAGTATTACGAAAGATTCGTTCAGGTGAAGAAGTAACGTGTGAATTATCAGTAGTAGTGACAGATGAAAAAGATCAAACAGTAGCAAGCGTAAATGGACATTGGATTTTAAAAACACTGCGTCCGTTGGCTTTAGGTTAAGGAGAAATAACGTGAGTATTAAATTAAATGGTGTGGATTCAATCGAATTTGCAGTGAAATCACTAAGCGAAAGAGAAAAGCAATTAACCGATTGGGGTTTTAGTAAACTTGGTGAGGGAAAATCATCTTCAACGCGAAGTACACTTTGGGGGCAAGGGAAAATAAAGTTTATCCTTTCACAAGGAGATGATGACAAAAGTTATGCATCAAAATTTGTAGCCGCACATGGTGATGGAATTTGTCAAGTTGCACTCAACGTTGACGATGCAGAAAAAACTTACAGCGAAGCAGTAAAACGTGGAGCTACAGAGGTACATGAGCCTAAAAAAGATAAATTAGCTGATGGTGATTATACGCAAGCAAGTATTAAGGCTGTAGGTGATGTCTTGCATACTTTTGTTTCACGCAAAAACACTCGTGTTTTTAACCCCGTTGTCCAAGTAGAAGTTGAAAATTACCCTAAAGGTTTTGGAATGTTTGCTGTAGATCATCTCACTTGCAACGTTGAAGCAGGCAAGATGGAATATTGGGCTGATTTTTATCATAAGATTTTTGATTTTAAAGTCACACGGTTTTTTAAAATCACAACTGGCCGCACAGGATTATTGAGTAAGGTATTGGAGAATTCTGAGGGCACAGTTAAAATCCCTATAAATGAACCTACTGAAACTAAGAGCCAGATTCAAGAATACTTAAATGTGAATCATGGTGCTGGAGTTCAACATTTAGCGCTTTCAACGGCTGATATTTTAGAGACACTTCCTCAATTGAGAAAATCGGGGCAAGAATTTTTAAATGTCCCAGATACTTATTATGATGATGTTCCTAAGCGCATTAATAATATGAAAGAAGATTTAAAAAAACTTCAAGCACAGCGCATTTTAGCTGATGGTGATAATTCTGGTTATTTACTGCAAATTTTTTCACAAAATGCAGTGGGACCATTTTTCTTTGAAGTCATTCAGCGTGCAGGCAATCAAGGGTTTGGCGAAGGAAATTTTAAAGCACTATTTGAAGCTATCGAAAGAGATCAAGAGCGACGTGGTGTTTTATAATGGAAAACATCAAAGATCTAATAGGGTGTCGATGTCACGCTGGTAATTACTTTGCACCACGGCCACATGTTAAAGAAAAAGTACCGGCGCATACGTTTCCTTGGGCAAAGGTTCAGTACAGTGAAGAAAGACCTGTACTGCCAATTCATCAGTTTTTAGATCTTGTTTTAGATGTGAAAGAAAAAACACTTAAAGGCAGTAACACGATTTCATTTAAGGTTGCATATCGCGAAGTTAATTCTTTTAAAATTGATTCCATCGATTTACGTATTTCTACTGTTGAAATTAATAAAAAATCTATTCAATTTGAAGTCCAAGAAAAACACATTATGATTTTTCTGCCCGATACACTTAAGCGCGGCGACACGGGTGAAGTAAAAATAAATTATGAAGCCCGTGATCCAAAGGCAGGGATTTATTTTATAAACCCTGATGATAAATATCCAAATCGTCCTATTCAGGTTTGGACTCAAGGTCAAGATGATGATTCTCGTTATTGGTTTCCTTCATTTGATGAGCCGGGAATTAAATGTTCATTTGAAATGAAAATAGAAGTACCCGCGGGTTTCATCGCAACAAGTAATGGCGCTTTATTGAGTGAATCAAGAAGTGGTAAATACTGGACGTTTCACTGGCGAAGTGGGGCGTTGATTCCGAGTTATCTTGTGACGCTTACTGCTGGAATGTTTTCTGAGATTAAAGAAACATGGCGTGGAAAACTAGTTGCTTATCTTTGTGAAAAAGGGCGTGAAGAAGAGGTTAAGCTGAGCTTTGGAAAAACTCCGAAGATGATGGATCTTTTTAGTGAAAAACTGGGTGTTGAGTATCCGTACGAAAAATACTATCAAATCGCAGTAGCAGAATTTGTTTTTGGCGGAATGGAAAATACATCTGCCACCACACAAACAGATACGGTTTTACACCCTCTAGAGCTTGATGAAGATTTTACTAGTGATGATCTGGTGTCTCACGAACTAGCGCATCAGTGGTTTGGGAATCTTGTGACCTGTAAATCCTGGAGTCATGGCTGGCTAAACGAAGGCTGGGCTACGTTTATGGAGACGGTTTTTAAAGAGGTCGACCTTGGAGTTGAAGAAACTCACTATTTTCGATTCGAAGAACTCAATATTTATTTAGCAGAAGATTCGGGCCTTTACCGTAGACCTATTGTTACTCATTTTTATAGTGACCCAGGTGAAGTTTGGGATCGGCATTTGTATCAAAAAGGTGGGCTTGTATTAAATATGCTCAAAAATCTAATTGGTAATGAAGATTTTTGGAACGGAACGAAAAATTATCTGTTGTTACATAAAGGTGGTGCAGTTGAGACCGTTGATTTTCAAAGAGCACTTGAGAAAGAATCTGGCAAAAATCTTCAAGAGTTTTTTGATCAATGGATTTTTAAAGCCGGTCATCCAGAATTAAAAGCCGGTTTTGAGTGGGATCAAACTCAAAAAATTGCAAAACTCAAATTTAATCAAAAACAAACTGTAGATGCATTAACTTCACTTTTTAAAATTGATTCAGAAATTGAATTTGTTTTCTCAGATAAGTCGGTTGTGAAGCTTCCTATTAAAATCGATGAAAAAGAGCAGACATTTGCAGCTCATTTAAAAGAGAAGCCATTGTATTGTCGTTTTGATGTTGGAAATTCAATTATCAAAACACTTGAATGGGCATTGCCGCTTGAGATGCTCAAAAATCAATTAAAAAATGATGACGATGTGATTGGTAAAATATGGGCGATTAAAGCAATTGCAAAGGAAGCAACGAGTGAGGGGATCGACACATTAATTGATCGCCTCGATAATGATTCATTTTGGGGAATTCGTATTGAAGCTGCTGCAGCTTTAGGAAGTACACGTTCAAATCAAGCACGTAAGGCCTTGTTACGAGCATTGAAAAAAGAAAAGAAAGGTAAAGTGCGCACGCGTATTTGTTTAGCCCTGGGTGATTTTCGAGATCAAGAAGTTGCAGATGTACTGATTGCGACACTTGAATCTGATAAAAATATTTTTGTTCGTGGTGCCGCAGCCAATGCATTAGGACGTACAAAATCTCAAAATGCTTTTGATGCACTTAAAAAAGCGCTTAAAACTAAAACCTGGAATGACTATGTTGCAACACACGCCAATGTGGGTTTAAGAATGTTGCGCGACGCAAACGCGTTGCCATTATTTTTAGAGAATGCCCGCTATGGAGCGCCTAAGTTTGCAAGGCCCGCCGCAACCATTGCACTTGGCGAGTATGGTCTTGATCGCGTTGAGGTCACAGAATTTTTAAAAGAAAGTTTGGATGATCCATATTTACGTGTACGTTTTGCAGCCACTGATGCACTTGTGCGCAGGCGCGATCCGAGTGTCGCATGGGCACTAGAAGATGCCGCTCACCGCATTGTCGATGGTCATTTTAAAGCCGCAGCATTTCGTGCAGCAAAACGAGTGCGACACAATCAAGAGCGCCCTGAAGAGTTTACTGATTTTAAAGATACTCTTGAGAAGCTGCTTGATGAAAATCGAAAGCTGAAAGATCGCATGGAAATGCTTGAAGTAAAACCGCCGACACTTATCGCGAAAAAATCTAAGAAAACAAAACGTAAATAAGAGTTTGTCGTTATCCGGAGATACCCAAACTTTTGGCTTGTGGGTTGAGATGGTTATTAGACTAAGAACCAGCGCAATTTAAATTGACGCTTGCTTGTCTAGTTTTCTTAAAATTAACCGAAGAGAACATTGGGTATTGGTTCTCATGCGGGCCTCCTTATCAATCGGAGGCATTCCATAGCCTTGGCAACCAAGAGCTTGGCAAGCAGTAACACTGCAAGCGAGCCTCAGGTGTCAGGGCCTTTTTATTTGTATCTCAGAAAATTATGCTTCGAAAGTGGACGAAATAGCGATGAAGTTCTGGCCGGGAGTATTGCAAATTCAATAAGGTGCCGAAAGATTGATGGCATGTAATTGGGCAATTGCGGGGGATAAACTAATGAAGCGGTTCTTGGGTAATCTTGAAAATTCAAAAAGACATTTTTATAGAGGTCTTTCGTTTCTTTGTCTCACAGTAACTTTCGTTTTGTTTCAAAATTTTAGTTGGAGCACAAATAAAATTAAACTTGATGTAAGTTCATTTCGCAATATGGCCACTGGTAATATTGAAATTAGTATCGATACAAAACAAGCGGCATCTCCTTACACCTATGGAATGCCGAATGTTCCTATATATATATCGAAATACGCTCTCTTGATGCATCTCAAACTTTGATAGGAAGTAAGGATGGTCTTTATACTGATGCCAATGGTCGCCTAGATTATCTCTTTAAACATCCTCATAATGGTTCAATGGAGAACTACAGACTCTTTGTGAGAGCTGGTGGACCTCAATGTGATGCAAACGCTGCAATTTTAGGTACCTGCGATTATAAACAGCTCCTCTATTTAACAAAAAGAGAAATACAAGTTGCGCTTGCTGCAGATTGGGGTGGGGCTATTTATGAACTTTGGAGTTATCCGACGACTAAGGGTTTTAACTTAATTGATCATATTGATACTGGCGCTCTATTTCAGGCCTCAATTTACGAATGTCAGCCAAGAGATGCCGCAGGTAATCTTTTGCTAGATAGTACGGGTCGTGTACTAGATGGACACTCGGCCGCATGTGATGCCAGTGTTACCAACCCAGCACAGGCGGGAAGTTATAATAGAGCGGCAAATGTCATAGTGAAGAATCCTGTTGATTGGACCTATGAAGTTGTTAACACAAGTGGCGGTCAAGCTGTTCAATTAAAAATAGTATCCAATGGTGGAAATGTCCCCATGCTTGATTATGCACATGGTGGTGCAGCGACGCACTTTAAGATGGAACAAATTATAACCATGCCCACTGACAATAGCGCTTATTTTGACATTCAGTACAAGATTCACCACATTGGCGATGATGTTCACTGGCTACAAGAAAGCGAACTTCCGTCAATATATCTACCAGATGTGAGTGGCGGTTTAAAACCCCGATTCAGAGGTTATCTTTCACATGCATATACTCGTGAGGGCGATGGAGTTACCATAGCTGCCATTGAAGGTCACCAAAACCCAGTAGTTGCTCAGGGTGATTTATCAATTCATTTAACATTGCGTAAGCTTTCTCAAAATAGTGATTTCAAACTCGTAAACGGAAGACCTAAAATCAAAAGCTGTCATTTGCCTCAAGATCGGCATTTAACAGAATGCTTATCTGAAAATCCGGCAAGCCCCACTTATTACTTATCACCAGTTACATCCGATCAAGGGATAGTTGGATCTGGTGATAAAATTATTTTTGATAGAACATTTAGAGTTAGGACCGATTGGAATTGGGCAGCTCAAAACTGTAATCAAAGAACTCCCACTAACGCGAGTGATTTTTCTGGAACTCATAACACCGTGGGTTTATCAAATGGGGATTCTCGTTTTCTTTGTCTAGATCGTAGGTGGCATGACTGTGGCTGGGAAGGAAATGACCCAACGTGGTCATCTAAGGTTCCCGATGGAAAAGCAATTGGCGGTTGGCTCTGCTCCCAAGGCACTTGGAGTCGTTAGAGCTTAAGCCAACGGTTATCGATTTCAAGAATTCGTGGAGTTTTTGGTCGCTGCTTGTAAGTAGCGGCTAGGTAATGTGCGATTCAAGCAAGATTGAACATACTGACTTGCTTGAACTTGTTTGGCTAAATTGATTCCGGTGTCAAAACCCATTTCATGCAGCATGTAGAGTAAGTCTTCGGTGGCCACATTGCCTGCAGCACCTGGTGCGTATGGGCAACCGCCTAGGCCGCCACTACTGGAATCAAAAATTTTCACACCTGCTTGTAAACCTGCGAGAATATTGGCTAGTGCTGTACCTCTTGTATCGTGAAAATGCAGAGCAAGTTTTTTTGAACCCATAAGTTTTAAAAGTGATTTTGTGAGTTTTTCAACTTGTTTTGGGTTCGCAACACCAATGGTGTCTCCAATGCTGATTTCATGAACACCTAACTTAAGTAGGCGCTCGGTTACTTTTAATACAGCTTTAGGATTTATCACACCTTCGTATGGGCAACCAAAACACGTAGAGACATAACCGCGAATGCGCATTTTTAATTTTTTTGCATTGGGTAAAAATGTTTCGAAGCGTTCAAAGCTACCATCAATAGATGTGTTGATGTTACGTTGATTGAACGTTTCACTGGCTGCTGTGAAAATCGCGATGTTTTTAACACCAGATTCAGCGGCATCTTGAAATCCGCGGTCATTGGGCACAAGGTTCCAGTATTGGGTTTTTAATGATTTACCAAGTGCCTTTGTTAATTCTTTTGTGTTGGCCATTTGAGGAATTTTTTGAGGATTAACAAATGCCCCAACTTCAATATCTGAATGCCCGGCTTGAGATAAAAGTTCAATGAAATGTTTTTTTTGTTCTAGGCTCAGTATTTTTACTTCGTTTTGTAATCCGTCGCGTGGGCCTACTTCAAATATTTTAATGCGCATATGAGCCTCTATTTTTCTAATTCTACAATTTTATCATCGAGTAAGACTTGTTCGCCGGCATTTTTAAAAATATTTTTTATTTTTCCATCAAATGAAGCTTTCAGCGCGTATTCCATCTTCATCGCTTCTAATACACAAACAGTTTCACCCGATTTAACACTTTGGCCAGGTTTGAAATTTAATTTTAAAACCTTACCAGGCATGGGTGAGCGTAGAAAACCATCGGTGACTCCGTGGGTCTGTTTGCTGCGTCGAGCGCTAGAGGATGTGTTCATATCTACTGTGAAAGTGCGGCCTTCAAAGTGCATCCAAAGTGTGGAGCCGATCTTTTTGATAAAGCCGCGACGTAAATCACTCATGATGTCACCCACGGTGATTGATAACGAAGGCCAGAATTATTTGAGAGGTCACTTCCATTTTGATTGCCAGTGGAGGTGGTTGATTTTTGAGCAGCTGTTTTTGCAAATTCTTTTTGTGTTTCGGTTAATTCAGAAAGTTTAAAACTACCTTTGTACTCTTCTTCTAAAAAACGAGTACTGACATTGTTCATTTGATATTTTTTATTGAGCAATACTGATTTTAAAAATTCAATATTTGTATGAACTCCAAAAATAACAGTTTCACAAAGTGTAGAGTACATGCGTCTGAGGTTTTCTTCACGAGTTGGAGCCCATGTGATAATTTTGCCGATCATAGGGTCATAGTTGGGTGTAATTGTATCGCCAACGTCATAACCAAAATCAAAGCGACGATGGGGGCCAAGAGGAAGGTGTAATTCTTGGATTGTTCCAGGGCTGGGTAAAAACTCAAGTGCTGGGTTTTCAGCATAGATTCTTACCTCTAATGCATGACCTCTTTGTGAGATATCTGTTTGTTCAATTTCGAGTTCATGGCCTAATGCTATTGCAAATTGTAAACGTACAAGGTCAACGCCGCATACAAGTTCAGTGACTGTGTGTTCTACCTGCAGTCTTGTGTTGAGCTCCATAAAGTAAAAATTATTTTTTTCATCTAATAAAAACTCAACTGTACCTGCATTTGTGTAATCTGCAGCTTCAGCAATTTTAAGTGCTGCTGCTGTAATTTTATCGCGCAGTTCAGGTGTAATAGCCGTTGATGGTGTTTCTTCAAAAATCTTTTGATGTCTTCTTTGAATGCTGCATTCGCGCTCAAAAAAATGAAGTCGTTTTCCGCGCGTATCACATAAAATTTGAACTTCGATATGTCTTGGCTTTTGAATATAGCGCTCAATAAATACTTGATCAGAACCGAATGCATTTTTAGCTTCTCTTTGAGCTGAGCTTAAGAGTTCAAAAAAATCTGAGTCATGTTCAACGACCTTCATTCCCTTGCCACCGCCACCGGATGCGGCTTTAACGATGCAGGGGAATCCAATTTTTCGAACTTCTGCTAATAATTTGGCGGGGTCTGTTTCAGAGCCAGTGTACGCCGGAGTGACGGGAACATTATTCGCCTTAGCTAATTCTTTGGCCTTTATTTTATTTCCTGCAGTAAAAATTGATTTTGCTGATGGCCCAACAAAAGTAATACCAGCACTTTCGAGCGCCACTACAAATTCAGCATTTTCACTTAAAAACCCAAACCCTGGATGAAGTAGTTCTGCCTTTGCTGATAGTGCACTATTCACAACTACCGGAATATTTAAATAGGTTTCAAGTGATGATGATCCTGTGAGTTCTACGGTTTCATCAGCCATTCGATAGGCTATTGTATTTTTATCAGGACTTGAATGAAGTAATATCGATGTAAAACCTAGCTCTTGGCAGGTGCGAATGATGCGAACAGCAACTTCACCGCGATTGTTAATGGCGACGCGCAATTATGTACCCCTTCGCCATGTGGGTATGCGTTTTTCAAAAAAAGCATTCATACCCTCTTGACCCTCTTTAGAAACTCTCCGTTGAGCTATTGTTTTTACGGTAAGTTTTCTTGCTGCTGGCCAGTTTGATGTTTTTATTTTTTGAATAAGATCTTTTGTGATTCGAGTAGCTTCTGGGCCATTATTAACAATAAGTTTTAGTTTTTCTTGAATAAAATTTTCTGCATCTGCCACAGCACCGGTAAAATGTACGAGCCCAATTTGTTGAGCATGTAAAGCTTTGAACACCTCGGCCGTGAGCATCAAAGGCCTGGCTTGTGATTCGGGAATTTTTCGTAAAACATAGGGTGAAATAATACTGGGAACTAAACCCAGTCTGACTTCACTGAGACAAAATTTTGTTTCAGTTTCAGCGGCAACGATATCGCAGACAGCTGTTAATCCAACTCCTCCGCCCATTACACTCCCTTGAATGACAGCTAAAACAGGCACGGGGCATTGAAAGATGGCTTCGTACATGTCAGAAAGTTTTTGAGTGTCTTTTTTATTTTGGGCTAAAGTGAATTTCATAGATTTGCGCATCCAGTTGAGATCCCCTCCAGCGCAAAAACTAGGCCCCGCACCTCGAAGTACAACTGCTAAAATCGATGAATCTTTTTTTATAGATTTAAAAATTTCTGTAAGGCCTTTGATCAAATCTGCATCTAATGCGTTATGCACTTCGGGGCGTGAAAGGGTGACGTGTAAAACAGAATTAAATTTATCAGCTTTTAAGTTTGTCATCGTCATCTTTCACATGCGGTACACGCCACTGGGCGTGGGTGGTATTTCTTGATTCGTGCTCGCAGCCAAACCAAGCGCTAATACTTTTCGGGTGTAAGCCGGGTTAATGATTCCGTCATCCCAAAGTCTTGCGGTGGAATAATAGGGGCTGCCTTCATTTTCATATTTTTCTAAAGTCGGTTTTTTAAACGCCTCTTGTTCTACTGGCGTCATAGTTTTTTTCTGACTACTGAGTTGATCCATCTTCACTGTTAATAAAACATTGGCTGCTTGTTCACCTCCCATGACGCTAATACGTGCGTTGGGCCACATCCAGAGTTGTCGTGGACGAAACGCTCTGCCGCACATTCCATAATTCCCGGCACCAAAACTTCCGCCAATGATTACGGTAAATTTAGGCACACGTGCATTGCTCACGGCCATAACCATTTTTGCACCATCTTTTGCGATGCCCTCATTTTCGTATTTTTTTCCAACCATAAAGCCCGTGATATTTTGTAAAAAAACCAACGGAATATTTCTTTGACAGCAAAGTTCAATAAAATGTGTAGTCTTTAATGCACTTTCACTAAATAAAACTCCGTTGTTGGCTATGATTCCTACGGGAAATCCCCAAATGCGTGCAAAGCCACAGACCAAAGTTGTTCCGTACAGCGCTTTGAATTCTTGAAACTCACTGCCATCTACAATGCGCGCGATAATTTCACGAACATCAAATGGTTTTCTTGGATCATTTGGAATGATTCCATAAATTTCTTTAGAATCATAAAGTGGATCTTTTTTCTCAATTGCACTTAGAGCCAATGTTGATTGCGCAAGTGACGGGCGATTGAGATTTTGAATAATATTGCGCGTGATCTCAAGTGCGTGATTTTCATCCTCTGCAAAATGATCTGTGACCCCACTTTTTTGACAATGCACAAGTGCACCGCCAAGACTTTCGGCATCAACGATCTCACCCGTGGCAGCTTTCACAAGAGGCGGGCCACCTAAAAAAATCGTACCATTTCCTTTTACAATAACTGATTCATCACACATGGCTGGGACATAGGCTCCCCCAGCGGTGCATGAACCCATCACTACTGCGATTTGTGGAATGCGAGCTGCTGACATACGGGCTTGATTATAAAAAATCGCTCCGAAATGATCGCGATCTGGAAACACCTCTGCTTGTAGTGGCAAAAAGGCGCCACCTGAATCTACGAGGTAAACACAGGGCAAATTATTTTCTAGGGCAATTTCTTGTGCTCTTAAATGTTTTTTAACAGTGATGGGAAAATAGGTGCCACCTTTTACTGTGGCATCGTTTGCAACGATGATGACTTCGCGACCATGAATAACACCTATGCCTGTGATGATTCCTGCGCTTGGTGCTTCGCCGTCAAACATTTCCCATGCAGCAAGGGCGCTGAATTCTAAAAAGGGCGTACCAGGGTCTATTAGTTTTTGAACGCGTTCACGTGCCGGAAGTTTACCGCGAGATTTATGTTTTCGTAAGGCTTCTTCTCCTCCACCTGATTCAACTTGTCGCAAATGCATTTCTAATTTTTTTAAAAGTTTTGCATACGACTCTTTATTGGCGTTGAATTCAGGGCTTGATGTGTTTACTTGCGTTTCAATTGTTTCCACGGGCTCAGATTCGATCACATTTCGCGTCAAATTACAAAAAGTAAGGCCGTGCATTTTTGCATTACAAAAAGTAAGGTCGTGCATTTTTGGGATTTTGGAGATTATTTGTGCGTTGCTGTGCGTTATGGGGTAGAAGTAAGTATGAATTTAGCTGTGGGAGCAAAGGCTTTGTCGAAGCGTTTTGGGTTTTACCCGGGCCCGCTTGAGCCAATGGTGCTTTTGGATTATTTAGCTCAAAAAGTGAGTGCGGATCTTGTGATCGCGCAAAGGTCATTCACCAAAGATGAGCTAGAGTGGCTGATCGAATTTGGTGCAGTTTATAAAAATCAAAAACGAGTTTTAGACCCACAAGACTTGATTCACTCAACAGATACTCTGCGTGTGCATTTTGAGCCGCGGCGATACGCTGTAAATGAATCTGACCTTCAAAAGCGTATTATTTTTTCTAATGATGATTTTCTTATTATGAATAAACCATCAGGTTTACCCATGCATCCCACACTTGATAATCTTAAAGAAAATCTGATTCATGGACTTAGGAAAGTTACTGGTCATAATTATTTTGTAACGCATAGACTTGATGTTCCAACATCGGGATTAGTGCTCATTGCTAAAACTCCAGAGTATCAATCACTGTTTAATAATTTAGTTTCACAAAGAAATTTAAAGAAATTTTATCTAGCCAGAACTCTTAAGCCGCTTCAGCCACGTTTATACCGACACTTTATGAAAGATACTGTGCGCGCTCCAAAAGAAGTGGAGGATGTTGTTCCCTCTGACACAAACGAAAAGTGGATTGAATGTCTTTTGCAAATTCATAGTTGTAATGCTCTCAAGCTCGGAGGTTTTGAATTGGGGATTGAACTTCTCACAGGTCGCACCCATCAAATCAGAGCGCAATTATCTCAAAGTGGAGCTCCAATTGTTGGTGATGAAATGTATGGAGGTATTTCACACGACGAGTTTGGTCTGCATGCGGTTGAGATGATTTTTTCTTGTCCAAAGACTGGGGGGTATCACCAGTATAAGGTCCCATGTCACTGGAATCATTTGGGGATAACCTTGCCTTATAACGCGTCGACCGTTAATCTTAAGTAAGTAGTTTCGCAAGGAGGCAGCATGCAATACAGCAAGCAATATGTGCTTGTGATTTTGAGTCTTTTTTCAATTTCTGCAATGGCACAAAATTCTACAAAGCCAAAATCGAAGCCTCGACAAAAGTCAGATCAAATTCAGCCGTATAAACGTCAGTCACCAGCAATTGAAAATTCAGATGAATTTAGTAGTAACAAAACAGAAACTAAAAAATCAAATGCAGTTCGCACTTATTATTTTTTTCAACCAGGTGCTAAGCGAAGTGCGATTACATTAACTCCTTATTATTCAACTTATAGTACTGAGACAGGTATTGGCGGATTTCGTTTTCAAACAGTAAAGTATACCGAGACAGTAGCACTTCTTTCATATGAATTCGGCCTTACAAGTAATCACACTGTAGGTTTAAATCTTAGTTTTGGAAGTAGTGAATTAAAATACGCTTATGAAACAAATCCTCCTCCTGAAGAGACAGAAAAAGAATCTGGTCTTGGAGATATTGTGCTGCTTTATAAGGGCTTATACCCAATGAAGAAGATGAGTCTCATCTACGGATTAAATTTTAATTATTCGGGCACAAAAACAAGTGCCACTTCAACAGTAACGGGTACACGTAATTCAGGTGGAATGTCTTTTGCCCCGATGGTGGGTGTTCAATATAAATTCACACCAGGCAGTGTTGTGGGAGCGAAGCTCAATTATCTTTTTAAAATGGAGCGCTCGATGACGAGTTCAGCTACGGGTGCTAACGTCGCTATAAAAGAAACGGGTGGTAGTCAGTATTTATTAACTGCATTTTATGAAAAGCAATTTGGTAAATTTTTTCTCACACCTTATGTAGGTTTTGGGAATGCGGGTGATGTTACAACAACACCCGCAGGTGGCACAGCTGTGGCGACCAAGGGTTACACCATTATACCGTTTGGTTTCGACTCACTTTATCAAATGAGTAAAAATCTTCAGTTGGGAATTTATTACCATGGAGATAACCATGGTGCCTACACCTCAGGAACCCTTGAAGTGCTTTCATTCACCCAGCATCAAATTGGTTTGTTCGGTCGATTTTTATTCTAATCTTTAGGTTGCTTCAAACTGTTAATCCATTTTTGAACAACTTCACTGAGCACAGACATCGGCACACCGCCTTCGCTGAGTACGACGCTGTGATATTGTTTGATATCAAATTTTGAACCCAATTCTTGCTTAGCTAATTCTCTCAGTCTTAAGAATTCACGTTGTCCAATTTTGTAAGCAAGAGCTTGACCGGGTGAAACAGCATAGCGATTGATTTCAGTTTGAGCATTGTGTTGAGCTATTGCTGTGTTCTCCATGAAAAACTTCAAAGCCTGGGCTCGTGACCATTTTTTATGATGAATGCCAGTATCAACAACGAGACGTGCTGCGCGCCATGCCTGATCACTCCACATTCCAAACATCGAGAGCTCATCACGGTAAAATCCAACTTCACTCATCAAGAGTTCGCTGTAGTGAGCCCAACCTTCGACATAAGCGGTGTTACCCCAACTCGCTCTAAATCTTGGTAGATCTTTAAGCATCAATGCGGTTGATACTTGAAGCAGATGCCCTGGTAAACCTTCATGTGCACTTAATGAATCCATGAGGTAGCGTGCTCGTGTTTCAGGTAGATATGTATTGATGTAGAAGTAGCCAGGGCGTGTGAAATTTTGGTCTGGAGCTCCTGCGTACCCGGCGGCTGCTGATTGTTCCATGACCGGATCAATTTTTCTTACTTCATATTGAGCAGGGGGCATATTTATAAACAACTTAGGTAGGAATGATTTTGCTCGTTCCATGCTTGCGGCTGCTGCTTCATAAACTTCGTCTCGAGTTTTAAAAAAGTTATTGGGATCTTGACGAACATGTATAAAAAATTCTTGAAGAGTCCCCGTGAATCCGAGTTTGCTAGCAATAGCTAGCATTTCAGTTTGGCACTTTTTAAGCTCTTCAAAACCAATTTGGTGAATGACCTCGGGATCAAGGCTTGCGGTGGTGAAATAGCTAATTAATTTTTTATAAGATTTTACACCGTTTGGTTGTGCCCAAATACCGTCGTGATCTGTAGTTGTATGGGGAAGATATTTATTTTTCAAATAGTCATGCATCTTTTTAAAAGACACGGCAATATGTGTGGATAGGGCATCTTGTGCACGTTTTAAATAAACTGGATCTGTGATTTTTGCGACATGGGTGTTAAATGGTGATACCCCAGCGTCGAGTGCTTTAATATTGGCTTCAATCTGAGTGATGGCCAATTCAACTCCGAAGCGCGGAGCAATATAACCTTTGGTAATTCCTTTGTTCCAAGATTTAATTTTATTGTCAAAATACGCAGGCACAGCTTCAAGTCGTTTGATGAAATTTTCTAAATCTTGGGTCGTCTTCAATGGAAAGTATGTGAAAGTGTCGGCAAGCCAAACGTGAGGGCTCGAAAGTTGATTGTATTGAGCCTTTTTTGAAAACCAATAAGTGTGGATCTCCATGCTGTTGTAGCTTCGGAGCTAAGATCCTCTAGGCGATCATTATATTTAGTTTCACCTTCAAAGGTGGACCACATAGGGGCGTAGGCCATAAGGGCATCCCAATAATCTTGGCTTAATTGGGTAAGTGCTTGATTTGCAGTTTCATTGCGAGATTGTTGGGGCTGGTGCAAAAGTTTACTATCGATTCGAAATGCAAATGAAGATGTTGAAGTGAAAAATAACAATATGATTGTCAGCAGTTTATAAACACCCATGCTTTTACCCCCTGGTATGCAAAAATTAAGAAAACTATTAGGCATTGTTTTAATGAGTGGGCGGGGGAAGTGTCAATTGCAAAGATCTGTTAGATCGCAGGTTTTAAGATTTATGTGGAGTAAATAAATTATAAGTAATGATTATTTAGCGAGGATCAATCGCAATCCAAAAATCTGAATCTGGATTGTATAAAACATTTGTCACGTTTAAATTAAAATACAAAGACGGATCTTTTGTTGCACTCACGATTTGATGACCTGCAAAGCGCACAACACTATTTTGAAATTGGGAATGGAAAAACCGGTATGCATCTCGTACAGCCCCAGAAATTACTCCATCAATAACAAGTTTGTTAATATCTGCGATTGTTAAACCTGTTTTATAAGTCATCATTAATGAGTCATTTGCGAGGTCAGCATCTAAGACCTTGGTGACGCTGACATAACTGTCGGCAAGTATTTTATATAAATTCACATGATCAGCTAATATTCTTGGCGATTTAAATTTCTTAATTACAGTTAGACGACCTTTAATTTTTATTAGTACAACGGTTCCTTCACTGCCTTCTCCTAAAACATTTAAAATCGGATACCGTGAACCATTAAATTCTATTTCATCAATTCGGTTTTTGGGTGGAATTAATCGTTGTTTTAGTATTTGTAAATGGGCCTGAACAAGTTTGGGTTTAGCTTCTGCAATAATAGAATGGTTTTCTTGAATATATTCATGTGATAATTTTATTTTTACGTCGGGTTTAATTTCATCAAATTTTATTGGTTTACCATTTTTTTTCTCAACCCATTTTACAAAACTCGATTTAATTCGTGCATTGCCATCCAACGCCCCTTCAACTTCATCAATAAGAAATTCGTCAATTGAACTAAGTGTCTTAATGCAAAATCCATTTGGGCGAATGGTGGCATTAGCAGGCGAGGCTAAAAAAACTAATAAAATAGGCAAAATAACTTGATACATATCACGGCTATAAGCACGCAATATGCCAAAAATGAACTCGCTTATAAGCTGTAGGCATGGCTAGGTGCAGGTTTAAGGGGTGAATAAGATCCAGAAATTGTCACTAAAAGTGAGAAAAACTGTCATTTTCTATGGGTGACTTGCCATTGGGTTTTACGCGTGATATTTGCTTTCATCTGAGGTTTGGGGGATATAATGCAATACTTTTACAAGCTAATTTTATCGTTAACAACCTTCGTTTTCTTGACGTTTCCGGTTTCTGTAAATGCGCTAGCGCCTGTTGTTTACCCACAAATAATTGCAACTTCACTTGCCCCTTCAGGTATTGAAGCGATTATTGAATTCACTTCCACAGTTGTTATGCCTGAGAATACGCAACTCACCCAACAGACGTTAACGAATATGGCTATAAAACAGACGAGTCATCTTTTGTCTGTATTTGAAGTTGAGGAATATACAAAAAAAATTGGTGGATGGAGTTCTGATGTATTGGGTTTGATAAGCCTTGGACCCATGGTTTCAGTGACTTACATCTCAGATAAAAATACAAATCTAGGTCACGAGGTAACTTACAGAGCCGTTCAAAGAGTAATTGCGCGTCGAAGACTCATACAGCCAGGTGAAACAAAAGCCCTGCCACTTTTTATTCCACGAGATCCTTCAAAAATTTATGCATTAGAATGTACATCTCGTCAGGTACCTGAGAAAGAATTTTTCTTTTATTTTTGGAATCCTTTCAAGCGAGGTTGTGCTTCGCAATTAACGGGTGTGAATAAAGTAGATGAAGTCACAGCGTCACTTACGGGATTACCAATTCCTAATCCAGAAACAACTCGTCCTGATTACGCAAGTCTTGCTGCACAAGCGAGAGCAAGAGGTGAGTTGCGCGTATCTGTTTTACTTGGATTTGATAGCAGTTGGAGAAATCGTCAAGATGTTGGGAGACGCAGTTACAACGCCCTTATTGATCAATTTGTAAATAAATCTGGATTCCAAATTGTGAAGGTTGGCGATTACAAAACAAAACCATTTATTGATTTGGTACGCGCCGAAAGTGCGACGCAGCCAAAAGTAAGTCTGTCAATTTCGCTTACTGAAAGTGATATAGACAGGCCCGTCATTTTTGCTCAGCGCGCTCGTTATGCTTATGAAAATTCAGATATAGTTGTATATGCAGGGCATTCTGGTCTTGGTGGAAGCTTGAACTTAGACAAAATTGCAGCGTTTAGTAGCTCGAATCCGGCAATGCCCATTCCGATTCGGTTTCCGAATGCTTATCAGATTTTGTATTTTGATAGTTGTGCTAGTTATTATTTCTACGCTCATTCATATGCATTGCAACGTCGTGGAATGCGCAAAGTCGATGTTATCAGTAATGGTCTTGCGAGTTATTTTCTCAGTCAAAATGAAGATATTCGTGTATTTGTAAAAACCTTTAGTGCCCTTCAAACTTTTATCGATGCTGAAGGATCACCTTCATGGCTCGATATTCTTAATCGCATTGAACGAGCACCTGGGCCAAGCTATTTTGTAAACGTGTTACAAGTACGTCAGTGAAGCGGGTGAACAGGTGGAGATTTTAAATGTCTTACAAAGCTTCGAAGTTTTTCAACCTCAGGTGATGGCGGCGATTTATTCATAAACAAAGTGAGATCGTTGTGGGCGTCAGCGAAATGTCCAATTTGGTATAATAACAAGCCACGTTCTTTATATTCATTCACCCGCATGGGGCTAGTTTCAATAATCATATCTAATACTGTTAAGAGCGATGACCACTGTCTCGAATCAAGATACATTCCTTTGAGCATTCCTAAAAAGCGAACCATCATTTGCGCTTCAGTAGGTGTTTCAAGAAAAGTTCCGTTAAGAGCGACACTTTTGCCCATTTTTTGAGATAACTTTTTTTGTAGTTCAGAAACAGAAAGAAGTTTTCCTTGATCTGAAGGGTCTAAGAAAAAAAGTTGATGGCGATAAAGTGTCTTTACATAAAAATGGCCAGGAAAATTTACAAAATTTATCGGTGCAAGACCTGAGCGTTGACAAAGTTCACGGTAAAGTAAAGCCAGTGCTAATGGGTGACCTTCGCGGTTTTCTAAAAGCTTAGCCATAAAAAGTGAATCGGGATTATTTTCCCCTGTTTTTTTAAATTGTTTCTTATTAAATAAAAAATCATTGAGCGCTGATATTCCTTCAATAGCATCATTGTAAGGTTGGTTTTGTGAAGCAAACTCATGAATAAGAAAATCGATACGTTTACTTGTTTTTTGAGCGCATACTTGTTTGCCGCTTAAGATTTCATGGGTTAATAAAATGAGTGGAAGTGTGGTTACCCGAGAAGGTGATGCTGCTAATGCCACTCTATATGATGTCAAATCGATACGAGCAATACTCATATGAAAAACTGTAAGATAATTTTTTTAATTCTACAAGACTAGAACATGGCGCTAAATACCAATGCGCATTAGA